>OFGX01000461.1_pt1 | contig 31574 bp, 24 predicted proteins | sample 1521831 | NCBI WGS metagenome assembly OFGX01 (sample SAMEA3504080, study PRJEB24116) | mouse gut metagenome | biome: mouse gut; feature: mouse-associated habitat; material: faeces | place: Denmark | collected 2011 | reverse complement strand
GGCTGCCGCCGTGAAGTGCAACTTGGCAAACGATTTGAAACCGGCATCGAATTTATCGGGGTCGACAAGGTTCTTCATCGCCGAGGCATCCCCCTCGTCGGCAATCATGGCAGAAGTGCTGAAAGTTTCACCAGCCACAGCCCTTATACGCGACAGGGTATAGTCAGCGTCGCGCAAGGCAATCAGAGTGTCGGGCGATATGAATTCAAGCACACTTTCACCCCCCACGTCGCCGCTGCCGCCCACATTGGCAGTGACCGATACGGACTCAAGTTTCTGTTCCGACAGCTGGGTCTCGATGTTGAAAGCGCGTATAGAGTCAATCTCGTCACCGAAAAGGTCGATGCGGTAAGGCAGCTCGCTCGAATATCCGAAAATATCGAGAATCGAGCCACGCACGGCAAAATGCCCCGGCTCATACACATAATCCTCCTCCTTGAAGCCGTTTTCACGTAGCCAGCGCCTGGTCTGCTCCAAATCGATTTCCTCACCCACCTTAAGCGCAAGTGTGTGGTCCGACAGCGATTTGCGTGATGCCACCTTTTCGGCCATCGCCTCTGGATAGGTGACCACCACACGCAATGCCGGGTCATCGTTCCATCGGTTAAGGGTTTCGATGCGCATTATCTGCGAAGGCGGGTCGACCCGTCCGTACTTTATGTCACGCTTGTAGCCTGAAGGGAACATCGACACGGCATCGTCACCAAGAAGCTTCGTAAGGTCTTGATACAGATAGCCTGCATCGTCGAGCGAATCGCCAACAACAAGCAGCGGGGCTTTCAAACCTTCAAGCGCGGCAAACACCATCGCCGGGGCAGAACCGGCCAGTCCCCGCAATTCCACCCTGCCACGTTCTGCCAACGCAAGCACACCGGCCAGGGCTTTGCGCCTGGCCGGTGTCATAAACAGTCCGTCAAGTTCGGTTATTTCCACAGCCAACCCTCTTATAACTTACGACTTATGTCTTAAAACTTACAACTTAAAACTACTTCCCCCTGAGAATCCCCTTATACCTTTCCGGGCTGTTGAGCACGGTTGCGGCACTGTCAAGTTCGGCATCATGCTTCAACGCTTCGATAATGGCCCCGCGGTCGTAGTAATAACGTTGCAGAATTTCTGAAGCAAGATATTCGCTGATTGTGGCCCTGTTAAGGTCAAGGTCGTGGTTAAGGTCATGCTTAAGCATCACCTTCAGGGTGTCGAGCTGTGCCTGCACCTGGTCATTGAGATAACCCTCGGTTTTAGAAGCCTTTTCAAGCTGCTCAAGAATCAGCTCACATGTGCGGTCATATTTGAAACGCGCCGGGTCGATAAACGCCTTGAACTCATTGAAAATCGTGTCGGTAATCACGAAGTCTTCCGGAGCGGCCACAGAATCATGCCGGGCGGCATATCGGTTGGCGAAATCAAAACTCCAATTATCGCGCACTATATTGTAGACCAACCTGTTCCCTTCGGGATATTCCACCTTTATGTCAGGCGTTATACCCCCGCCGTCGCGCACCTCGCGCCCGGCTTTTGTGTGCCACACCGTAGTAAGGCTGTCGGGGATACGCGCCACCGTGCCGTCGGGATTGCGGTGGCTATAGTCTATCGCCTGGATAAGGCGGCCTGAAGGGATATAATATTTGGCAATCGTCACTTTAAGCAACCCGTTGTAGGGCAACTGGCGTGTTGACTGCACAAGCCCTTTGCCGAAAGAGCGTTCGCCGACAATGACGGCGCGGTCCAAATCCTGAAGCGCCCCGGTGACGATTTCGGCAGCCGAGGCCGACCCTCCGTTGACCAGCACCGCTATCGGGATTTCGGTATCGACAGGGGTATTTGTAGTTTTGTAAATCTTTTCGTTAAGAAGCCCCTTGCCACGGGTGCGGAGCACCTCCGTACCCTTCGGCACGAACAAGCCCACCACCTGCACGGCGCTTTCAAGCAAACCGCCGCCATTACCACGGAGGTCGAGCACAAGCGACTTCACCGCAGGGTTCTTTTTCAATTCTTCAAGGGCATCGCGGGTCTTGGGAAATGTCTTCTCGTTAAACGTGGAAATCTGTATATACCCTATATCACCTTTGACCACACCATGATACGGCACAGGGTCGATTTCTATCTTCTCGCGTGTAAGCTCCACGCTGACGATGGAATCCTCCACATAAGGGCGTTTGACCGTGACCGAAACCCTCGTTCCTGCCTGGCCACGCAGGCGGTTGCTAACCTCCGAGCTTTTCAACGAGGTAACGGTATCGCCGTCAATCATAAAGAACACGTCGCCGGGCTTTAGCCCACCCCTTTGTGCAGGCGACCCTTTCCTAGGCTCGGAAACATACACCTTACCGTTCCGCTCACCGATATACGACCCTATACCGCCGTATTCACCTGTAGAGATTGTCATGAACTCGGTTTGGTCCTTCTCAGGGATATACTCCGTGTACGGGTCGATTTCGTTAAGCATCGCATTTATCGCGGTGGTCATCGACTTATCGGCATCAATACTGTCGACATAGCTGGTCTGCAACACCTTGTAAATCGAGGTGAAAGTGTCGAGATTCCGCGCGATTTCCCCTTTGGGACTCCGGGTGGCGGCTCCGGCAACAAGCGCAGCGGCAAGCGCCGCCACCGGCAATATAGCTGGGATTTTCTTCATAATATCATAAAAGGAGAAAGGGCGATACCGTAGCCTGCAAGCAGGCACACCACCCCTATATCATATTCAAATGGCGAAATTACATATAATTATAACAACCCCTGCACAATTTTTATCCAACAATCCTTAAATTTAACCAAACGGTTTCACTAAATTTGCGCCTACAGGCGCAACCATAACCAGGATGGCAGGACAAATGCCCGGTTTGTGAAAAGCCGCCCACTGTCAGACAATACAAAAACAATAAACCGACATATGGATAATTTCAGTTATTGCAGCCCGACACGATATGTGTTCGGACGCGGGGTAGAAGCCCAGACCGGCTCACTGACAGCGGCTATGGGTTGCCACAAGGTGTTAATCGTTTACGGCGGTGGCTCGGCCCGGCGCAGCGGGCTGCTCGACAGGGTTACGGCATCGCTACGTGAAGCCGGGGTGGAATGGGCGGAACTCGGGGGGATACAGCCCAACCCTACCGACGACCGCGTTTACGAGGGTATCGGCCTCTGCCGGGAAGAGGGTGTCGACGGCATCCTAGCTGTTGGAGGCGGGTCGGCAATCGACACGGCCAAGGCCATTGCCGGAGGGGTGCCATACGACGGCGATTTCTGGGACTTCTGGGCCGGGAAGGCCGTCATGTCGGAAGCACTTCCAGTCGGGGTGGTGCTCACCATCCCGGCTGCCGGGAGCGAGGGTAGCGGCAACTCGGTGATTACCCGCCTCGAAGGTATGCGCAAAATCAGCCTGCGCACCGATATGGCGCTCCGCCCTAAATTTGCCGTGATGAATCCCGAACTGACATTCACGCTTCCCCCATACCAGACCGCAAGCGGAATCGCCGACATGATGGCCCACATCATGGAGCGGTATTTCACAACCACCGACGAGGTGGAGACCACCGACCGTGTGGCCGAAGGTGTGCTCAAAGCCATCATCACCGAAGCCCCGAGGGTGATTTCAGAACCGGAGAACTACAATGCCCGCGCCAACATAATGTGGGCAGGCACGCTGGCGCATAACGGGGTGTGCGGCTGCGGACGCCGCGAGGACTGGACTTCGCACGGGCTGGAGCATGAACTGTCGGCAGTCTACGGGGTTACCCATGGAGCCGGATTAGCAGTGGTGTTCCCCGCATGGATGACTTTCATGGCCGACCACCAGCCGGGGAAAATAGCGCAATTCGGCCACAGGGTGTTCGACATATCCCCCACAGGCGACGACCGTGCCGACGCACTCGAAGCAGTGAAACGTCTGAAAACATTCTTCTCCTCTATCGGACTGCCTGTAACACTGGCCGGCCTCGGAATCGAAAATCCCGATTTCCCACTCCTCGTGAAAAAATTCCATGAGGACAAGGGGCTCCCCTTCGGACCGTATTTCCAGCTCTATCCTGATGATACCGAGGCGGTTTACCGCCTGATGCTATGACAGTCCAAACACTGGATGGAACAACCCGGCAAAGCCTGATAAGAGGCCGGGGTATATACCGGCACAGATAAGCACCGGTAATGGCGATATGTCATAACACATAGCTATGACATATCGCCATTACTTATTGCCTGCACGTAACTTACTGATTATACGGCCAAATCCAATCCCATAGGCCGCTATAACCACACATTAAGGCAAACATCACGCCTTATATTTAATTTTTCCCGAAAAAATAAGTAATTTTGCGTTTTAATCGCATGATGCAGCGGCATCTGACACGCCCTGGTCATTCAACTTCGCAGCAGCAGGAGGAATAATGACCATGCTGTCCGTTACACAACGCGCCGCATGCCCTAATATCGCTAAAGCTAAAATCAGATATGGAGAAGACTTTCAAGCGCACACTTGTCACCACGGCGCTCCCCTATGCCAACGGCCCGGTACACATAGGCCACCTTGCCGGAGTTTACGTCCCGGCCGACATTTACACCCGCTTCCTGCGCCTGCGCGGCGAAGACGTGATAATGATAGGCGGTAGCGACGAACATGGCGTGCCCATCACCATAAAGGCAAAAGCCGAAGGGGTCACCCCGCAGGATATAGTCGACCGCTACCACACCATTATCAAGGACTCGTTCGAGGAACTGGGTCTGTCGTTCGACATCTACTCGCGCACCACTTCCGACATCCATGCCTCAACGGCATCGGAATTCTTCCGCCGTCTCTACGACAACGGGCAGTTTGTGGAGAAATCCTCGATGCAGCTGTTTGACGAGAAAGCCAACCAGTTTCTCGCCGATCGTTATGTAACAGGCGAATGCCCCCACTGCCACAACCCGCGCGCCTATGGCGACCAATGCGAATCGTGCGGCACATCGCTCAATGCCACCGACCTCATCAACCCACGCAGCGCCATAACAGGCAACGTCCCAGTGCTTAAGGAAACCAAACACTGGTACCTCCCGCTCGACCGCTGGGAAACAGAACTCAGCCGGTGGATTCTCGAAGGGCACAAAGAATGGAAAACCAACGTCTACGGCCAATGCAAATCGTGGATCGACCTCGGCCTGCAACCACGTGCCGTGAGCCGCGACCTCGACTGGGGCGTGCCCGTGCCGGTTGAAGGTGCCGACGGAAAGGTGCTCTACGTCTGGTTCGACGCCCCCATCGGATATATTTCCAACACCAAGGAACTTCTTCCGGATTCATGGGAAAGCTATTGGAAAGACCCCGAAACACGCATCATCAACTTCATCGGAAAGGACAACATCGTGTTCCACTGCATCATCTTCCCGGCGATGCTGATGGCTTACGGCGACAATTTCCAGCTCCCCGACAACGTGCCGGCCAACGAATTCCTCAACCTCGAAGGTGACAAGATTTCAACCTCGCGCAACTGGGCAATATGGCTGCACGAATATCTCCGCGAATTCCCGGGCAAACAGGACGTGCTGCGCTACGTGCTCACAGCCAACGCCCCGGAAACAAAGGATAACGACTTTACCTGGCGCGACTTCCAAAGCCGCAACAACTCCGAACTCGTTGCCATCCTCGGCAACTTTGTGAACCGCGCCGTGGTACTAACCCATAAGTATTTCGACGGCATTGTGCCTGAAGCCGGAACGCTCGAACCAATCGACAAGGAGGCTCTTGCCGAACTCGGAACAATACGCGACGCTCTGACAGCCAACCTAGAAACCTTCCACTTCCGTGAAGCACTGAAGGATGCCATGAACATTGCCCGCCTCGGCAACAAATATCTCCAGGAAACCGAACCGTGGAAAGTGGCGAAAACCGATTTGAACCGTGTAAAGGCAATCCTGAACACAGCCCTCCAGATATGCGGGAATATCGCCGTGGCATTCGAACCCTTCCTCCCCTTCATGTCGCAGAAACTGTCGGGAATGCTTGCCCTCCCCGCCCTCAAATGGGACGACCTCGGACGCGCCGACATCGTAGCCTCCGGCACACAGCTGGGACAGGCAGAACTACTGTTTGAAAAAATCGAGGACGATGCCATCCAAGCCCAGCTCGACCGCCTTGCACGCATCAAGGAGGAAAACAAACTCAAAAGCTGGAAACCCGAGCCACAGCAACCAGATGTGCCATTCGACGACTTTATGAAAGTCGACATCCGCGTGGGCACAGTCAAGGAATGCACACGTGTGCCCAAGGCCGACAAACTGTTGCAATTCCTGATCGACGACGGCATGGAGCAACGGACCATCGTCAGCGGAATCGCCAAATATTACGACCCGGCCGAACTCGTCGGCCTCCAGATATGCTTCGTGGCAAACTTCGCACCGCGCAAACTCAAAGGGGTAATGTCGCAGGGAATGATCCTATCGGCACAGAACCCCGACGGGTCACTCGTTGTCATAGGCCCCACAGGCCCGGTAACCCCGGGGGCACAAGTGAAATAACCTTACCGATAAAGGTTGCCTGAAAATATTTGGGAAAATTTTTCAGGCAACCGATTAGAGATTGTTTAAAATCTACTAACCTTATTAACTACATGGAAACAGCCTCTCGCCGACCACGCATCCTGATCATCTACACCGGTGGAACCATCGGGATGATTGAAGACCCCGAAACAGGCACCTTGAGCCCTTTTGATTTCTCCCATCTGATTGACAACGTGCCCAAAATCAAGATGCTCGACTATGACATCGAGCACCTGCAATTCGACCCGCCGATTGATTCCAGCAACATCGCCCCGTCGCACTGGCAGCAGATTGCCTCCGAAATCGGACGGAACTACAATGATTTCGACGGATTTGTGGTGTTACATGGTACCGACACAATGGCCTACACGGCATCGGCCCTGTCGTTCATGCTCGAGAACCTCCACAAACCTGTAATCATCACCGGCTCCCAGCTTCCCATAGGGGAAGTGCGGACCGACGGTGAAGAAAACCTGATTACCGCCCTGCAGATTGCAGCCGCAATCGATCCTGTAAACGGCGAGCCTATGGTGCAGGAGGTGGCCATATTGTTCGAAAACTATCTATGGCGTGGCAACCGCTCTACAAAAATGAGCGCTGACAACTTCAATGCCTTCAAAAGCAACAACTACCCGCCATTGGCCAGAATAGGGCTTGCCATACAATATAACCACGATGCCCTGTGGCGGATGCGCGAACGCCACCCGTTGAAAGTGCATTCGGGAATGTGTTCCGACATCATCGTGGTCTACGTCTATCCCGGCATGTCGGAAGCCTACCTGCTCCAGCAGCTCGAAACCCCCGGCGTGAGAGGAATCGTGCTCAAAACCTATGGTGCAGGCAACGCCCCCACTGCCAAATGGTTCAACGAGGCTATAAGAAAAGCTGTAGACCGGGGGTTGGTAATACTCAACGTAACCCAGTGTGTCAACGGCGGCGTAAGGCAGAAACGTTACTACACCGGCAACCTTCTTGACCGGGCAGGGGTAATCTCAGGCCACGACATTACCACCGAGGCAGCCCTTACCAAAATGATGTTCCTTTTCGGAACCGGTCTCAACGCCCGCCAGGTAGCCCGCTGCCTCCACCACCCCCTCTGTGGCGAAATGACCGTCTGACACCATCCCTACAGAAAAATACAGCTACGCACACATACAGACCAATAACACAACGGCAATGTCAACCATACATTGCCGTTACTATTTTGTTTGATATAACGAATACCTCTTACCCCAAAGCTAAATAAAATTTATTTTTCACTGCTATTGCACATTTAATATCTTTATCCTATTTTTGCCAAACGAGGATTGACTCATTTTTAACTATTAAATCCCATATTATAACATATATGGATTTACGAGCTTGCTATTCCATTATCATTTACCTTAAATAACATCCCCATGAAACATAAGTCAGCCCTCTTTGCAACCATGATTTTATTATTAATCTCATGTGTTGATGAAGCGCCCGATTTCATTGACTTACCACAAGAAAACAAAATCTCTTCCAAATACACCATCCGCTCTCCCCACGAGGCTATATCCATTGCACAAAATGCTCTCTCTCTATTATCTGATAGCGAGAGCCATTCAAGCAGAAACACATCAATGCGGCAAATCGACCTATCTTCGGACATACAAATAATCACTAACACATTAAAATCACGCAGCCAGCAACAGGATACCTTAATGTATGTGGTGAATTATAAAGACAATCGAGGATTTGCTATCGTTTCCGCTTTGAAGAACACCCCGGATCTACTCGCCATTACTACAAGTGGAACATATAATTCCAAATTAGATGATTTCCATCCAGGCTTCCAAGCTTATATGGCAACCCTTACGGACTACCTTCATACTATGAGCGAGAGGAAAGATACATTCCAACTAATAGACCCCGGTACAGGAATCATTCGTCCCCGTATATATGAAAAACAAATTTATGATACCATCTGGATTCATAATGTACCAAATCGTGTTAAGGTTTATTGGGGACAACAGGAATTAGTTCCAAATGCATACCCCAACGGGGTTGCCGGATGTTCCAACGTGGCTGCAGCAATGTTGATGACCTATTATGAACATCCTGCCAATATTAAATTGACACATCTAAACAATAAGCCTACAATTGCTCTTAATTGGGCAAAAATGCGTAAGCATAAGACATCCAAAGATGCGTATGATAATTGTAATCAAGACACTGAATATCCTATTCATGAACGAATTGGCCAACTTTGCCGGGAAATCGGACACCGATCATACAGCAGCTATAACAACGATAGCACTACAGGAACTCTAAAGGAAAACACTATGACGTTATTGCAATCTCTCGGATACCAAATAAGCAGGTTCAATAGTTATAAAAAATTTGATATATCCTCACATCTTGCACCAAATGCCATATTGTTACTTTCCGGGAAAAACAAAAACGGCAATCACCAGGGGCATATGTGGTTATGCGACGGAGTAAAACATTATAAAATACGGTCAAGATACTATCAAAGCAACGACGAAGGAAAAACATGGATTCTTAAAAATACCGACTATTCTGCCGAAGTAGCATACAATCACTATAATTGGGGCTGGAATGGTTCAGATTGTGGTTATTTTTTAGACCTGACATTTAGCCCGAATCCGTCTAAAGACTATTCTGACAATCTAACAATAATAAAAGTGTGGCGTTAAGATTATTCTCTTCACAACAGCATAAAGTCCACATGTTTTAACAAACATTTACCATTATGAATACACAAATGCTCAATAACATAAAACCAACAATTTGCCAACTGACAAAACCGTATGCAGCCCTGCTGATCATAATGACACTTATTATCACCTTAATCACATGTACATCCTGTTCTAAAGAGAAAGAGGGGCCAACACCGGAAGTTCCCCCTATGATGAATCTGGGTATTATGATTGTTGACGAACAAGGGAACAGCCTGCTGGAAGAGGACACAACCCCCAATATGATAGGAATTCCATTCCAAATGGAGTGCAGAAGATGGTACACCTGGAGTATATACGAGCTAAACTGGGATGAGTATCTTACACCTTCGGAAGATACCAATCAAAAGGCACCGACGAAGAGCCGAGATTTACCTCCACCCGACTTAACCAAATTGTATTATGGAGTAATCGACACTCATATCAAAGGTATTGTCGAACAACAGGTGACTCCCTATCATGTACTCTTGTTCGGGGAATTCCCTGAGGACAGACCTCTAGAAATATCTGCCGAGTTGATTATCCCGGATATGGGAATAAGTTTTCATATCAACTTTACGCATACTGTCAACCATGATTACGGCTGTCGAAGTATTATAACGGTAAATGATATTAATCAGGAAGTTGTGATAGGCAAAGGCTCTGAATCCGTAAAAAACCGTATAATTAAAATAACCATCCCATCATCACCGGAAGGTTCTGAATGAGTTTTCCAACCACTTGTCAGTTTCACTTGTCAGTTTCCCTAATAATAAAAATTTAACCCGTTAGTTTTTTATACCATTTTATTTATTGAACCTGATTCACTAGCCAAGCAACAGCCGACTTCTATAATATCAGAAACAAGGCTGTCTAACAAGTCCGATGTTTACTATTATACCCACGTCAGAACAATCCCGGGCAGAAGTGATTTCCATTTTTGGAAACTTGTTGGACAGCCCCGCCAATAATACTACCAAACATGTCTACAATTGGAACTGTCAATCTTACAGCTTGCAACTGTTGACAGGCTGGAGCTGCCATTACTGCCGCTTCTTTTCATTGCTGTCATGTTTGGGATTGGCCGGGAACCAGCCGCGCTCCACGCGCCCCTGTTGTTCGAAAATCTCCTTGGAAGTCCAGAAGCTGGAGAATGCGAAAACACCAAGGAGGGTTTGTGGGAATATGGCCTCGACAAACAACGATGCAGCTGTGGCGGCAAGCCCAAGAATGATGAACCACCACCAGCACCGTGTGCCGAACCAGTAATGGAATTTGACAACCACGGGGTGGAACAACCCGATTATAAGGAATGTGCAGATGCCGAGCAACAGCCCGGTGAAATGAAGTGTCATAACAGCTGATAGGTAAGTAAGTCGTAAAATTTATTTTGATATTCCTGCAGGCAGGATTTTCGAGTGATTTTCACTCTTATAAGTAAGTCATGGAAATTATTTTATATTGTCTGAGAGCATACTTTCAGTAGATTTTTGTCCGAAGATGAAGGAGTGTAGCGAGCTACACGACTGAAGATGAGGATAAAAAGCGGCGAAAGGATGCCGCAGAGAATATAAAGCCGGATTATAGGTTTTATGCGTAATAATTTTCATGACTTACTTATCCAAATACATCTACATCACAGGTGTAATAACGGCATATGAATCCCCCAATGCAAATTATTGTTAAAAATGCTTAAAATGGGGGGTAAAATGTTACCTCATCAAAAAATCCTACCTTTGTGCATATCCTATTTCCTAGAGAATCTATGGTCAAACACCACTATATCTAATATTTACAACGCACACTCGCATCAAAAAGGCGCCTCAGTGGTCTGAGGCGCCTTTTTCATATTTTGTACAAGCTTCAAAACGCTAATTACCGATAGTACGGCTCAATATTCCAACTATCCAGAGTAGGAAAACAGCCCCCACGACCGAGGTGATAAGGCTGCCTATAATTCCGACAGTGGAGATACCCAGCAGGCCGAACAGCCAGCCCCCAAGCACACCCCCGATTATGCCCACTATAAGGTTGACAACAATGCCGAAGCCCCCTCCGCGCATCAATTTACCGGCCACGAAGCCGGAAAGGATACCAATCAGTATATACCACAGAAAATTCATAATAAAACAGTTTTAAACGTTTCTTTTAAGTAAGTCGTGGAAATTATTTATATTGTCTGAGAGCATACTTTCAGTCGATTTTTATCCGAAGATGAAGGAGTGTAGCTCACTACACGACTGAAGATGAGGATAAAAAGCGGCGAAAGGATGCCGCAGAGAATATAAAGCCTGATTATAGGTTTTATGCGTAATAATTTTCATGACTTACTTATGGCAACGCGCTGGCAATCCATTTGGTTCGGCAGTGGCATAGCACTACCGGCGGCAGATACCCGCTTCCTCCTTCCGTCAATGCCCCGGAATGGCGGCATAATACAGCATTGTCAGCTTATAACCGATACCTTCACACGGGTGTTTTTAAGCTTATAGGGAGCAACATCCTCAACAACTTTGGCTGCTTTCGAACGAGGCACGGCAACGATTGCGTTATGGTCGCCCACCACGATTTTACCGACCTCATCCTTAGCCAGTCCCCCTTTCTGCATCAGGAACCCGGCAACATCACCACGCGATATTTTTTCCTTTTTACCGGCATTGATGTATAATGTCGCCACATCGCTGCGGATGCCGTCGGCAGAGGCGTTGCCCGGGAAATGCTCACGTTCCCATGAAACATATTCAGGCACATCCTCCTCTTCCGAAATAATGGTGTAGACAGTGCCTGATGCACCCATACGTGCGGTGCGCCCGTTCCTATGCGTCCAGCTTTCAGCCGACGGTGGAAGATGATAGTGGATTATATAGGTAACATCGTCGATATCCAGGCCCCGTGAGCCGAGGTCGGTCGACACAAGCACCGGGGTGGTGCCGTTGTTGAAAAGGTCGATGGCAAGCTGGCGCTCACGCTGCTCAAGTCCCCCGTGATACAGCCCTGCAGGGAAATGTTGCTTCTTAAGGTAGTCATATACACGCTGGGCGCTTTCGCGATGGTTCACAAACACTATGGCGCGCCCGTTATCGAGCGAATGCAGAAGGTCGGCAAGGGTGTTGAGTTTGTCGCGTTCATAAGATGTGACCCTCATCACCTGCAACCGTCCCCCTCCGTCGCCACGGGTGGTGAAATCCACCGTCTCAGCCCCGTCCATCGGTAGGAAAGGGGGCATTTCGTCAAGCCTGGTGGCTGAAGTGAGCATTACAAGGCCGGGCGACTTTATGCGGCGGGCAATGCGGCGCATCTCGTCCTGGAAACCTAGTTCAAGCATTTTGTCATATTCGTCGAGCACCAAGCCCCCCACCCCTGCCACATCGAGTGTGCCACGGATTATATGGTCAAGCAGACGCCCCGGGGTTGCAACCACAATGTCGGGCATAACCGAGAGGGAGTTTACTTCGTCGGCCATGGAGTGGCCTCCATAAAATGCCACGGTTTTAAACCCTGCCGCGACCGGGCGGATAACGTCGGCAATCTGCAACACCAATTCGCGTGCAGGCGCCATAATCACAGCCTGTATGGTACCGTCGGACGGTTTCAACTCACGCAGCAAACGTATGGCAAAAGCCGCCGTCTTACCTGACCCGGTAGGGGAAAGCAGTATTATCTTCCGCGCGGAGGTACCCGCCATAAGCTGTTGCATTTCGTTCAGTGCCACAATGTTGTGACGCTCGCGCAACCGTTCTATAATAGTTTTTATATCCATTGTCTTATTACGTAAGGGATTGGAGAAGATTTCATCGTCGTTTCTGTGGCCGTCACGGGCGCACCACACGGTATTCCCCGTTCGGCCCCCCTGCCACGGTATATTTCCTTAAGGCATAAGGATGGTCGGAATCCGCGGCAGGCCCTGCCGTAGGCAACCCGTAGTTTGAATAAACCGAGTAACGGCTGCCGCATTTCGCACAATAGGCGTCATGTTTATCCTCGTCGACACGTATCCTTATATCAGGTTTGTTTTCCACAGGGCAGGAGAGGTCGTAGGCGGCAGGGCGTCCGTTTATATCCCCCACGAGCAGCACCCCGCCGTAGCCTGTCTGCATCATTGCCGTATATGGGAAATTCTGCGGGATGCCTTCCGACAGGATAAACATCTTATGGTCGAGAGCCGACGGCACACCGTATTTCGTCCATTCAGGCTCCGTGGCAAACACAATCCACACCCCGGCAGGCGGTGTGCGGTCATCGTCGACATGTTTGCACCCGGCAAGGATAAACACCAGGGACATGATAGCGGCCACATGCCTGAACCGCGCTTTAAATCCAAATATCACCTTACGCATCATGACAATATTAACAACCGTACACTTTGAAATGACCTATGCCACAATAACAAATTTCACGCGGCGCGTATTTTTTTGCCGCGCCGCGTGAAACTGTTATTTCAGTGCAAATTATGTTTAACGGCTCAGACCGGCCATCAATTCGCCGAACTTGTCGGCCGCTTTCTGCAACTGCGGGCCGATAAGCGGGCGCAACATGGCGGGAATCTCAACGTTTATCACGGTCTGGACTTCGGATGAAGCTTCCGACAACGGTTTGATGTCGACCTCCATTGTCAGTGGCACAGGCGATGATTTGGTGCCGAACACCACTTTCGAAGGGCGCACACGGTCGGTGACATGGAATGCGATTTCGCCCACCTGCGGGGTGACGATGCTTATGCTGTCGGCCGAGAACCGCACTTCGCCAACCTGGGCGCGCTGTTCATCGGTAAGCGAGTCAAGCGCACCCTGAAGGTGGCTCAAATCACTGAAACGTTCGAATAATTCCTCAGCCGGACGCCCGACCGTTTGCGGTTTGCTTGTATATGTTGCCATTTATATTGCTTGTTAATAACCGGTAAACCGAAACGGCGGATTACTCGATGGTGTTGTCGCGATGGGGTGCCCAATGTCCTGGATCCTCACGCCATTGCTGAAGGGTGGCTATATCTTTCTTGTCGATAAACCCGGTCTGGAGCGCGACCTCGAGAAGGGCATCATAATTACTGAGGGTCAGAAGCTTGATTCCGGCCTCTTTAAAGCGCTGCTCGGCAAGGGGGAACCCGTAGGTGAACATTGCCACCATACCCACAACCTCGGCCCCGGCGGCACGGATAGCCTCGGCGGCCTTAAGGCTGCTCTGACCTGTCGAAATCAAATCCTCGATAACAATCACCTTCTGGCCGATTGTAAGGTTGCCTTCGATAAGGTTTTCCAATCCGTGATCCTTGGGCGACGAGCGCACATAGATGTAGGGAAGCCCCATGGCGTCAGCCACAAGCGCACCCTGCGCAATCGCGCCGGTTGCCACACCTGCAACCACATCAGGCGTATCGAAATTCTCCATAATCGTGCGGCACAGCTCGGTTTTGATAAACGAGCGCACCTGGGGATAGGAGAGGGTGCGGCGGTTGTCGGTATATATCGGGGAAGTCCATCCCGAAGCCCAAGTGAAAGGCAGATCGGGTTGAAGTTTGATAGCACTTACATTCAGAAGTTTCTCGGCAAGGAGATGTTCAAGTTGTTTCATTCTGTTGGGAATTTAATCAAATGAAGGAAGTTTCCGGCCTTCCACGCCGGAGACCACAAAATTACTCATTTTTCCGCAAAACCGCCCTACCGGCAGGCGCTTTTTTTGTGATGCGCAATATCGGGGTCACCGAAGCCATCCTGACTTTTCCCACAAGGCCGGGACATTCCGAAAAAGCCGGATAAAAATCAAAGGAATTAAGGAAAAAACCACCGCGACATCACTCCTTCTTTTTCTTCCTGAATGCCCGCAGGAATGAGAAGAAACTGTCGAAATCGCGTTTCAGAACCACACCTACACCCTGCGTAGTGTGGGCCGTGCGCAAATAATAATTCTGGTCATTGTAGCGGTTATAGGCTTTAAGGCGCCACATCCCTTCGCGGTCGAGGATATACTCCAGGTCGAAATCACCGATAAACTGGTTGGAGTTCAAACTATTATCCCTATAGCCGAAATTCCCGTTAAAAAGCAGCCTGTTGTTGAGCAGCCGCGACGAAAGCGCCACGTCGACCTCTACATCCGAGAAATCCCCCCTGTCGCTGCGGAAGGTCGGGGCGATGTTCCAGTTGTCGGAAATCTGCCCTAACAGGTTGCCGAGCTGCGACGAAATGGTGGATGACGCCACCGATACCAGTTCGTTCCCCTTGGTGGTCGACGTCATATATTCGGGCGTATAGAACCTGTTCAGGGCCAGCAGGTAGATAATCTGCCTGTTCATCATATCGTCGGTGCTGATAATGGATCGCACCTTGCGGTATATATCCGTTGTAAGCGTAGGGAATTCAAGGTCGAAGGTTATTTCCGGCTGGCGGATGTCGCCGTTGACTTTCATCAAGGCATGCACAGGCACATTTGTGCGGTTCAAATCCTTATCCTGCAAAAACGATTCATCGAGGTCGCTCAGGTTGGCATTAAGCGAATAAACGGCCTGGATTTTCAACTGCGCCCCGTATGGGTCGCCGTTAAACACAATCTCGCTACCCGGCTTGATTGTGAAATCCTTGATTATCACATCCTGCAACGTAAAATTATAGTCCCCACGGTCGAGCGTATAGGTGCCATACATCTTCAAATCGCTGTTGGCCGACCCGTAGTCCATCCGCAGATGGCCGCTGCCGTAGGCACGGATGCGGTCGCCACCCACAGGGTCCATCACCAGCACGATCTGCGCATCGGGGGTGACACGCATCTGGAGCGATATGTTGTAGTCCGACGGCTCATCATCGCTGTGGGCATCGACCATGGCTTTAAGGCGGTTGACCAAATCCATCGAAGTGTCGCGGTGCAACAGCACAGTGTCTGCAAGCTCGCCCGAAAGTTTCCCCTTGTCGCGGAACGTGAGGAACGAGTACTCGTCGGCCACCTCCTGGTCGGAAAGGACGAATGTGAATGTGGAACGCGGCGCCGTGGCCATATCCACCGAAATGTCTATGCGCCCCGGCTCACCCTTTACAAAGGCCGACCCGTTGCCGTAGATTTTACCATGCCACACAGGGTTTTCACGGGGTGTCTCGTTATACGACAGGAAATCGTGGGCGCCCGACAGGCCGAACTCAAACCGTGGTTCCTTGAAAAACACATGCTTCACCCAGCCGTTGAGCCGGGCGGCATGCCCTTCCACATCGTAAATCGTAATACCGTTCAAATCAATCAGCCCCGGCCGGAAATGCACCGAATCGGTGGCGGTGTAATATGTGTTTGTGAAATTCACCTTCAACCTGAGGTCGTCGGCAAACACATCCCCTTCGAGGTCTATATATTTGAAATTCCCGAAAATGCGTGCACGCCCCGATGCGTGCCCGGTTATGTCGGATGCAAAAGCCTCCATGTAGGGTTGCATGAACCCCACGTTGGCATGGTCGACATTGAATGTGATGTCGAGCGAATCGTTAAGCGGGAAAATGGCACCGTCGACAAACGAACGCCGCCCCTTCTCCTGGTCGATTTCGGCATCAAGAGTAATGGCCTTGTTTTCAGCCGCCCAACGGCTTTTCACAACCGCGTCACCTAAAACGGTCTTGTTATAGCTTATCCCCTTAACATGCAGACCGGGGGTTTCCAAAACCGGCTCGGACGACAGAAGACGTGAGGCATAGAACGTGCCCGAAGCGTCACCACCAAGCATGACCTTATCTATCCCAAGCGATTCAAAAAGGTAATCAAGGCTGAAATTGCGAAGGTCGAGTGTAAGGAGCGATGCGGCATCAGCCGACACCGTGCCCCCGATTTTGACAAACTGGTTGCTCCTGTGCACGTTGATGCCCTCAACCGATATATCCCCCGGACTTGTCACGGTTATTTTGGCAGGGTTCACCGTCCAGGTCGAATCGTTGAAAGTAAGGTTGCCGGGAAGCAGGTTTATGCGTGTGACCAAACGGGTATCGGTATCGACCCCCGCAGCCACACCGCCTGCCAGGTCGGCAGCATCCTCACGCGAGAATGTCGTCACCGCGCCTACCGAACCTTCATAGGCACGGGCACGGTCGATTTTCCACGACACCCCGGTATGTATGTAGTCACGGTTGCCCGTGTTTTGAGTCAGCAATGTCATTGGGCCGTTTTTAGTCGGCACTTTGGTCGTAAGGTCTAACCCGGAGCTGCCGTCGGCGCCGTTTACAAACGCCGAAAGGCGGGTATCCTCAATCAGCTTGGTGCCTTGGCGCAGGAATGGCGCATCAAGCCTCAAAGCCATGTCGTGCGTCAGGTCGCTGACCTCCCCGGCAATCGAAACAGGATAAATCACACTGAGTGGCAGATGAAAGAACTCGGCAAGTTTTTCGGTTTCCTTGACAGTCAAACGGAATGTGAAGTCGTTGACACGCCCCGACTGGTTCTCGCGATGCATCTCGCCCCCGGTCAGCGAGGGATATGCTTGCGACAGGATGTCGCGTGCTGTGGCCGCTATGTGCGGGAAATCATACTCGCCGCGCACCTCGCCGTCGAGATAGTCGCTCCTGAGGGTCACCAAAGCCGAATCAGCCGACAAATGCAGGTTGTGCAGCTCTAACGGCTGGCCTACGGCAGGAGCAAACCTGAAATCCGACACGGTGATGTAGCCGGTCATGTTGTCGAGACGCGCGCCTGCCATGGCGACATCTACCAGCGCACAGGCCGAAGCACCGGGATATTTCCCCCACAGGTTGAGTGCCGACGGCACAAAACGGTCTACCCTCCCCTGCAACTCCACCAGTTTATGACCATGCGCAAACGACCACACACCCCTGAGGTCGAAAGCCGCATCCGGGTTGTCAAGCGTGACCCGGCCACGAACCATACTGTTTTCCAAAGTCGCTTCGGCAGCGAAATCGGAATATGTATATCCCTTAAGTTGTATGCGGTCGAGATTGACCTCCGCACTGCCCGACAACCTGCCCTTGAGCGACGCAATTTCAGCCGTCACAACCCCTTCGGCCTCACCGAGGTCTGCATTCCCGGCAAGCAAGCCTATGTTCACCGCATCGGAGGTGGTGATTTCCGCCCATGCCGAAAAATCATCCTTCGAGTCAACGGCGCCTTGTACAAGTATATCAAGCCCCCCTGCGGCAGTGGAAATGCCTAACGAGGCATCAAAACTCCCCCCGGTCATCCCCCCGTCACCGGAAACGGCAACAGTGCCTGCATCGTCCAACAGACGCACCACACCTTTGTCCAAAGGCTTGAAACATCCTGCAATCCTCCCTATCTCCTCACCCGTGGCAGCAACCGACAGATTGCGAACCGACAACACACGCGAAGTGCGGTTCCGTATGTCGCGCGCCATCCCGGCAATGTCGGCCTTCAACCCCCTGCTGCCCCTTAATGACACATTGAAACCGACTTCGGCAAGATTCCCCGACAGTTCCAACCGGCGTATGTCTATCTTATCCGCAACATCATCGAAACCGGCAACGAACGGCGCAAAATCCGACAGCGACACGTAGCTTCCCGGGGCGACAGCCAGTTCCACCTTCTCCGTTTCAAGCGAACGGCCTATTGAACCCAGGCCGTTCAGCGGGAGTGAAACATCATTCAGAAGCAGGTTCGATTTAGGAAGTGTCAATGCGAAATTACGCACGGAAATCAGCGAATCCGCGACATGGGCTTCCATCGAAAGGTTCTCAAGGCGGAAACCGCTCCGCTCCACAAACCCCATACGCTTGATATTGGCAACGAAATCGTTGTTGCGCAACCTCGGAAGCCTTATGTCGGCACGGAGATGCGACACCGCGACATGGTTCGGGTTGAACGTATCACCACCAGGTTCCGACAGCACATCGTAGCTCACCTTCGACGAACGGAGCAACACCGTGTTTATCCTCAAATCAAATGCCGTGGGAGGTTTCGACGGGTCTTTGGGCTTAAGCGCATCTATAATCGGCTGGATATTGAGCGGCGCCCCGGGCGAAGCCTTCTCCAGGTGCGCATCCATGCCTGTCAACTCCACGTAATTAACCGTCACCGGGTCGTCCGACACAAGGCTCCACAATCGCACGCCCGCACCTAGCCGCCGGGCTGTAAGCACCGTATCGCCCGGAGCGGTTTCAACCACCACGTCGCGCAGGACCACACGGTTAAACGGCACAATCCCCAGCCCCCCTATGCTGACCCTGCAATGGAGCAATTCCGACAGACTGCGTTCACATTGGCGGGCTATGCGCTGCTGAACCGGCGTGACCGACAAGGCCACGTAGGTGACCGCGGGAACAACCACTGCCAGGCAGATGGCTATAACCACGAAAAAACGTAATACACGATACAGCAATTTCACATCGCGAAGTTAAGGATTTTTTCCGTTTTGTTTGTTATATCCTTCGGATTAGTTACCTTTGCCCGACATCAGGCCGATTGCCGGGAGTCCCCGGCAAGGATTTTCATGCCATATTTTCACACCGATGAGACTAAAGACAGCGCTATCAGCAGCAATTGCATTCACTGCACTTACAGCCGCAGCCGACGAATATTCAGGAGAGAAAACCCTCGGCCTGCAAACCGGCTATATAACCTACAACCAATCGGCAGTTGCAGGAATCGAATTCACCTACCGGTTTAACCGAAACTTCCGGCTGGCGCCGAGCGTCAACTACGTATTCCGCCATAAAAGCGTCGACGCGCTCATGATCAACCTCAACGCCCAGGTCCCTTTCCCATTTGCCGGAAAATGGGAGGTATTCCCGCTGGCAGGTATAAATTATTCGAGCTGGAACTACCATAAAGGCACTGCCACCGACAATAACCCTGATGTTGCCTCACGCGTTACACGTTTCGGGCTGAACCTAGGCGCCGGAATCGGTGTAGCAGCCACCTCTACCCTCTGCCTAAGCCTCACGGCCGACTATGTGTTTATAAAGCACTTCGGCGGCTGCAACATCCTCGCCAAAATCGCCTACAAGTTCTGATAACGGCACCGTTGCAGAAAGCCCCCGTCAGAACACATCCTCACAACAACAACAGCTTGTAAACCAATTATAAAATCTAAAAATATGCTTAACAAGAACGTAGAACAGGCTATAAACGCCCAGATCAATGCCGAATTCTGGTCGGCCTACCTCTATCTGTCAATGTCGATGCACTTCGCCAACAAAGGCTACAACGGCATCGCCAACTGGTTCCAGATCCAGTTCAAAGAGGAACAGGACCATGCCACGATCTTCATGAACTACATCAACTCACGCGACGGCAAAGTGCTTCTCGCCCCCATCGAAGGGGTTGACACCGAATGGGCATCGCCCATCGACGCCTTCAAAGCAACCCTCGCCCACGAGCAGAAGGTAACGGCACTTATCAACAACATCTATGCCATCGCAGTCGAGGAAAAAGACTACGCCACACAAAACACCCTCCAGTGGTTCATCAGCGAGCAGGTTGAGGAAGAGGAAACCGCACGCGGATTCATCGACGCCCTCGAAAAAATCGGCGACAACGGCTACGGGCTCTACATGTTCGACAAAGAACTCGCTGCCCGCACCTATAATACCCCCGCCCCCCTCGCCTCCAAAGCCTGATTCACAAAACACATATAAATATAAAAAATGGTCTGAAAAATTTTTCAGACCATTTTTTATATTTAACCCCATCCATTTGTACCTCGCAACTACTCAGCAATCAGGATTGGCTCTGATAACTGGCCTGTACTCACGTATTTGGAGTTCTCGGGTTGAAGATATCAAGGCGTTTAAACAACCGATACCATATCCGCCTATACCACACCCCGTAGTATTTGTTCCTGAGACGCAATGCCATGCCCAAATAATCTATCGGAGCTCCAAACATTTCACTATAAAGCTCTTTATGCTTGTCAAGAATGTATAACTCTATTTCAAAAGCCGACAGGGCTTTCTGTGCATCGACATTTCGAGACCGTGCCTTTATACGGTAATTAAACAATTGTTCTGGAATCTGGCTGACAACTGAATCTTTATGCAACATACGTATCCAGAATTCCCAATCCTCAAGCCCCTGACGCATATTTTCGTCATATCCGCCAACACTGTCAAAATGCGATTTACGATACATCGCACTGACAAAGATGCTGTTATTGACCAGCAACGACGCATAGTCATTATACTTGAGTTTAGGTGTTTCAGTTGTCTCTCCGAAGAAACGCCACATGCAATACACCACATCGGTTTCAGGATACTCAACAAACCGTGCCACACATTTTTCCAGATATGTCGGCTCCATCGTATCATCGGCATCCAATGGCAGAATATATTCTCCTGAAGTTTGCCTGACGGCAAAATTCCGCGCCGCCGAAACCCCGCGGTTTTCGGTATGAAAAAACTTGATTCTTGAATCCGAAACGGAATATGCCTCCACTATTCCGGCTACATTGTCAGGAGATCCGTCATCAACCACTATAACCTCCCAGTTGCCGTAAGTCTGTCTTATAACCGAATCCAATGATTCAGCTATATATTCAGCCTGACCATACGCAGGCATAATGACTGACACCAACGGACAATTGTCAATTATTGGCATTTCTTATAATTTATCGATAGCAATATAAAATCTTAGTTTCAAGAGACCATACCATCGCGCAAATCTAAATGCCCTGATTAGTTTCCGATACCGACTACGGCCGGCAGTATTGATTATATCAGGATATTTATCCATATCACGGCAAATCTCCATCAACTCTTCAGCAACTCCGTCAACAAAGCGCCACGACAACTGCTGACAAACATTCATGACATGGAAACGCGCCATAGCCTCTTCCATATAGTCGTCGAGTCCGTGTGCCGTGATGCAATTTTTCAGCCATGCCACATAGCGCTGGAAATCGCGGAATTTTTCTTTATTGCGCACCACATCGTGCGAAAGCGATTCTGCCCGCTCATTGTAAATCATGCAGGGGCGGTCAACTCCGGCAACCCTTTCGGTGCCAAGCAACAGCTGGGTTTTCCATATCACATCCTCACCAAGCCTCATCCCCTCCGACCAGTCACTTATTGAATCAATCAACGTGCGGCGCACAAGAATAAGCAGGCTCCAATAGCCTCGTCCCGACAGCACCTCGCGCAGATATTCATGTCCGCTCACAACCGGGGCGGTCAGTCCGAAGGATTCGGAACTGCGTCCGTCAATCTGGTTAAAAATGATTTTGGGGAGCACCATATCGGCGCCGGTCGCATCGGCCACGGCAAGCAGCGACTCCACGGCATCAGGCAGCATAGTGTCGTCACTGTCGAAAAAATAAACGAATTCACCGCGCGCCACTGCCAAACCCTCCATGCGCGCCTTCGACGGCCCTTGATTCACGGTGGTTCTGGCCACAATGCGGGCATCACGGGCAACATACCGGTCTATCACCGCGCCTGTGCCGTCGGTGCTGCCGTCGTTTATCAGAATCAATTCAAAGTTGGTGTATGTCTGAGCCAGAACGGAATCGAGCGTTGCCGCAAGAAAAGCCTCGGAATTATAAACCGGAATTATTATGGATACTCTCGGCGAAGGTGTATTGCTGCTCATTGATAAGTAAGTCACAAAATTTATTTTATATTATCGGTGGAAGGATTTTCGAGTGATTTTCGCTCGATGAAGAAGAAGTGTAGCGAGCTACACAACTGATAAATAGAGGGTAAAGTGCCGGAAAGTCTCCGACGATAATATAAAGCCTCATTGATAATCATGTGCGTAATAATTTTAATAACTTACTTATGTATACATTTTGTTTCCAACAGCAAAGTTAATCATTTTCCGGGAACTGCCGGCCTGTATGCGCGGTTGTGACTGTGGCAGGCAATCACAGTCACCTTTTCTGCCGTCCCACCGGCGGTTCAAGCCCCGGCAACATCATCGCCTGAATATAACCGAACTGTCCTGACTGCCCGCTCCATGCCACTTCCGCCGGAGTTAATATCCCGGTTTTATCCCGTGGAACCCCATGCTGCAACACCTCATTCAGCAAAGAATCGCTCGTGCAGCAGATCCGGTCAAAAAAAACGGCAAACTGCGCCAACGCCGCCTGCCCGTCGGCTTCCCCGCATAACTGCGTCGTCTTGTGAATCCATCCCGTCTTGCGGCAGGGCAATCCGATGAAATTTTCCACATAGCGCATCATCTCCACCGTGTTGAACACCACCGCGGCAAACGAGCCCGCGTAATGGTAACGCACCTCGCGGGTTCTCAAAAAATCATAGCGCATCAGAGCGTCAACATACGCCGGAATCCCCGCAGCCTCGGCCTCCTTGAGCAGCTCTCCACCCTTCAACGAAACCACCACAGGGGAGTAACCGGCCTGCTTCAGCGCCACAGCCATATCCAAAAGCGCCCGCGGGGCAGGGGTCGATGTCATTTCAGGCGAAAGCAGCAGCACCCCACGATTCCCGTCGGCACTATTCCCCGCAGCATACACCTCGCCGCACCGGTCGCTGAAATTGCACCGGTGGTACCGGTGCATACCGAGCACCCTGCGCACCAGATACTTCCATCTGAGTTTACGCACATATTCAGACTGCGGATAAAGCCCGACGAAATCCTCAAGCATCATCCTTGCCGAACGGTTGCTTATCCAGCTGTCACAAAAAGCCTGCTCAACCTGCCTGTATCGAATAATCTCCACATCCTCGGCAAGATAACGCTCAAACGAACCCGGCAGCTCACGTTCCGACACATCGGCTTCACTTTCCGGCTGCGGTTCAGCCAGCGTTCTCTCCCAGTCAGGAATCCAGGTGTCAAGAAATTTCCGTGTCTTGCCATAGCTGTTATCAAGCACATGCAACTCCTTACCCATCAAAATGGAGAGAATCGACACATGAAGCCTTGTGGAATAAACTGCCGAATATCGCCCCACGAAATCAACCGCATTCCTCAGATATGCGGGGCGTATCACATCGTGCCAGAAGCCATCTGTCTCACTGTTGGCTTGTTTCTGCCCAAAACGGTTCCATGGCCGGCGCAAACGCCTGAGCCTGTGGCGAAGAACCCGGAACAGTGCCTGTGGAATATTCTCGATTATCGGCCAGTCGCGCATCTCGGCATTCGCCGGCACTGCCGACACATCCAGGTCGGCAGGCATCTCCTTGTCAAGCCTGCGGGCATAGAGAATACGCCTCCCCCACGGCCGGTGCCAGGGTTTCAGCGTGTCGGTGTCAATGCAGAATGCCATATCCGGCACCAGCAGGATGCGGTTGGGCAACGCCTCCGACAAGATTCTGAATGAATCGCTGTCGCGCACACAGATTACCACCGACCTATGTCGGCTGAAAAACTCCACATCGGCTTCAAGCGATGCCGGATTGTCGTAATGCACGCTCTGCGGCAACACTATGACACGGTTTTCAGGAAAATCCTCAATCACACGTTTGCGGAATTCATGGTGCTCCGGCCATATATCCCCCCAGTTACCCCCGCCTTGAAGCAATATCACATTGCCGGGCGAAAGCTTCGGCTTCCTATAATTATCTTTGTCGGTGGAATAAAGGCATTTGTGCCCTGTCTCCTTTAGAAAGTTAAGGGTTCCCTCCCATATCAGCAGATCCCCGAGGTTTTCATAATACGGCAAATCAAGATAAACATAATCGTTATCGATCAGTGGAGTGAGCACGCTCCCTACAACCGACCTGAGCCGGGCTATGATATCATTGTGCGACATTTCTGCGAATTTCCTGTTTATATTGCAAAAATAGCCAATATTCCCTATTTTTGCAATATTGTATTATCGCCTCTGCCCACCTATCAAATGAAAATATCAATCATCATACCCGTCTACAATGTCGACCGATATATCAGGCGTTGTATTGATTCTGTCATAGCCCAAACATGGCGGGGCGACATGGAATGTATCCTTGTCGACGACGCCACTCCCGACAACAGCATGGCCACAGTGCGGGAGTGTCTGAAAGGCTACAACGGCGGGATTGAGTTCAGATTTGTAGGCCACAAGGAAAACCGGGGGCTTTCGGCCGCACGAAACACAGGCGCGCGCAATGCCTCGGGCGACTACCTCTATTTCCTTGACAGCGACGATGCCATCACTCCCGACTGCATCGAAACCCTCGCCGGCATTGCCGAGGCGCATCCGGCAGTGGATGTGGTTCAAGGCAACCTGGTGGTGACCGACGATATTTACCGCTTCCTCGACAGCACGCTGTATGATTTCCCGGAATATTGCGACGACCGGGAGTGGATTTCGGAACACATCAAATCCGACATCCCCGTCACCGCATGGAACAAGCTGTTCCGCAGGGATTTCTTTGTAGGGCTAAACCTTTGGTTCAAGAATGGTATCCTACACGAGGACGAGCATTGGCGCTACATCCATGGCGACAAAATCGGCTCTATCGCATTCTCAGGCAAACCTACATATATCTACTATCGCAACCCCGGCTCCATAATGGAAGTCAGGAAAAAAGACCGCAGTTTCTCGTCGATGATGGAAATCCTTAACGAGTACCTCCACACAATAACCCGAAAGAATCGCTATGCCCCGGTGATTCTGTATGCCTACAGCCTGACAAAACGGCTCCACGAACTCGACGACCCACAGAGCTTCATGGAGCAATATAACGCCTTTGTCAACAGAATGATCGCCTCCCCGGAAATCCCGGCATCGGTAAAAGCGTCATGCCGCTATATGCGGCATCATTCTTTATGGCTGGAAATCGTATGCGCCATGTTTCTGCGGCGCTCACACCGCATTATCAAACGGATGAAAGCCATGGATAAAGCCTCCACGGGGGAACACGCCACACAACACTCCTGAACGGCACCACACATGGTTTGCCTGAAATTTCGTAATTTTGCGCTCTGAACAACTGGGGAACCACACGCACCCAGCCTCTCCCCCTCACTTCAGAAGCAGTCATTGATGCACAACATATCCCACAATTCCCCACAGCACTCCCGCCTCCTCACATCCATCCCGAAGGCTATATCATCCGCCATGTTCAGAGCCTTCAAAGCAGAGTGGCCGTTGATTCTGCTCGTAGCCATGCTGCTCGGCACATCGGGATACTGGTTTTTCCACCATTTTTCAGGCATGGCGCCATATCCGGTATCATGGATTTCCCGTTTCGGCAACGGAGCCTTTATCGGATATATTGTAGCCCTGGTGCTCACGGCAATACCTCCAGGACTGTGCCGCGCCACAGTCAGATGGCTGTGCATCGCCGCCGCATCGGCTCTGTTCGTCGCCGAGGGATGCGCCTTCGGAATCTGGGGACTGCACATTTCCCCTGCCCTGCTCACTCTCGCCGCCGAAACAAATATGCAGGAAACAAGGCTCACCGCCAGTCTGCTGGCATCAAGCCGATATTTCTGGGAGGTGTTGGCCGCGCTTGCCATCCTGCTGGGGCTTTACATTGCCGTCAACGGCCGCACCGCCATCATAAACCGCCGGATAGCATCGTTCGGGTGGAGGAAATCAGCCCGCACAGTTGCATGGATATTCATCTGCGCCATCACGGCCTGGGGAATCCGCAGTGCCATTGTGATTTCAGGAATCTACCGTTCCGACACCAGCGCCTGCCTCGAACGGTGGGTGGTCAGAAATGACGAACTGCAGGAATACACCGATAATTGTTCCCGGCTTCTGTTCGCTCTGCAATCGGTTAACCTGATGAAAAACGACAAACGCGACTGGGAGGAGCTTCAGCACAGTTTCCTGACACAGGGCGACGCCGTCACGTCGGCCTCCGATTCCCTGCAGGTTGTGTGCATAATCGGCGAATCGTTCATACGAAGCCACAGCAGCATCTACGGATATCCACTTGAAACCAACCCGCGCCTCTGCCGGGAGGCTATGCGCGGCAACCTCGTGGCATTCGCCGACATGGCCGCATTCGCCAAACACACATCTTTGTCGCTGCGCTCCATTCTGTCGGTCAATCCCTCCGGCGACGGCAACCGCTGGAACTCGGCAATAAGTTTCCCCTCGATATTCCGCCGGGCCGGATTCCGAGTGGAGCTGAACGACAATCAACTCACCTACGCCTCTTCCATCTGGGCCTTCTCGCTGTCGGCGGTAATGCTGTCGAAAACAATGACACAGCACTGCTACAACAGCCTGTATGTCCCGCAGAAACACACCGACGACCTTTCGTTTGTCGACTCCGTGGCGGCACGCCATCCTGTGGCGCCACACAAACAGCTGACGCTCTACCATCTGAAGGGGCAGCACCTATGGCCGTCTTATCCCGACACTCCGGAATGGAACGTGTTCTCTCCGGCCGACATCCCGAATCCGGGCCGACCATGGCTCGACAGCAAACGGCGACAGCAAATAGCCGGTTACGACAACGCCACTCTTTTCAACGACAGCGTTGTTAGCCACATCATCAGCCGCTACCGCCACACCGAGGCAATAGTGGTCTATCTCTCCGACCATGGCGAGGAAATCTACGATTACCGCGACGCTGCATTGCGGCAACCTCCTGCACCGGGAATGATGCAGGAATTCCTCGCGCACCAGTTCGCCATCCCGTTTTTCATATGGATGTCCGACCTCTACATGCAGCGGCATCCGGCTCATGCCAACCTCATACGCCGTGCCGCCCTCCGGCCCGGCTCTCTGGCCGACATAGCCAACACATTCATCGGTCTCGGAGGCATATCAACCCCCTGCTACAATCCGCAACGCGACATCCTATCGCCCGAATTCATTCCGGCCCCACGCCTCACAAACCTGGGCGACACGCTCCCGCAGATGCCTATGCCCCCTGTTGCAGGCCCGGCACCCCACAACTTGCACGGTTCGCACGAAACCCCTAACTTTGTCATGGCTAATAACGGCAATAACACCCCACCATGAGCACCACACACAAAGCCACACCGCCTACGGCATCGGCCTCACAGCCTGCCGTGTCGGTCATAATCCCGAACTATAACCACGAGCCATACCTGAGGCAACGCATCGACAGCGTGCTGGCCCAGACGTTCGGCGATTTCGAAGTAATACTGCTCGACGACTGCTCATCCGACTCCAGCCCCACGATAATCGAATCCTACCGCCACCACCCCAAGGTGAGCCGCATCGTGCTTAACGAACAAAATTCGGGGAGCACTTTCGCACAATGGAAGCGCGGGCTGGCGCTTGCCCGCGGCCGGTATGTATGGATTGCCGAAAGCGACGATTATGCCGACCCGGAATTTCTCGCCACCCTCGTCCCACTGCTCGATGCCGACCCTTCGGCGGCAATGGCTTTCACTGGCTCGCACATGGTCGATGCCGACGGGCGCCCTATCCCAGGCATGGACTGGGATTGTTACCGCCCCGGAGCACCCGAAACCGAAACTTACACAGGCCGCCTGCTGACAATGCGCAAACTCCTTTGGACTGCCGACGTCTACAACGCCTCGATGGTGCTGTTCCGCCGCTCCATGGCGCCTGAAATCGAGGATGTGCAACTCAGCATGCGCTACTGCGGCGACTGGCTCTTCTGGGTGAACATGGCTCAAAACGGGGGTGCAATAGAGGTGCGGCGCAAACTCAACTACTTCCGCCAGCACTCCGCCAAAGTGTCGCCCGGAGCATCCAAATCAGGGCTTTATTTCATCGAGGGGCTCCCTGTGATGGTGCGCGTGGCCCACTATCTGTCACTTCCACCCATCGCCCGCGCCATGCTTGCCGGGCGCACGTGGAAACGCCTCGGAAAATTCCCGCAGGTGCTTGCCACACACCGCGCCGAAATCCTTGACAACCTCGACCGCCTGTCGCCCCGCGCGTCATCGCGCCGCCGCAGGCTGATTGCCCTCTACGAAGCCGACAAATACCTCAACTTCACCCACATGCAGCCATGACCCCGAAGAAACGACTGCTTTTCCTCATATGCGCACTCCTCGACGGCGGCATCGACACCATCCTGGTGGAATACCTCCGCAACATCGACCTCGGCAAATTCGATGTAACACTGGCCATAGGCATCAAAATGGACGAATTCGAGGTGCATCTACCCAAAATCCCCCACGGCGTGCGGATAGAATACCTCGTCGATGCGCCGCGTCTCACCCGCTGGCGCAAAGCCAAACATACCCGCAGGCTTCCTGCCGCCATAAAACTCTACGACGAAATCATCCTCAATCCTCTCCGCAAACTCACATCGTCACGACGTCTGCAACGCCTGCTTGCCTCACACGATGCCGTTATCGATTTCGACGCCACATTCTACACCGCGCTGCGCCGCTACCCCGTCCCCGTTGTCGGCTTCTACCATTTCAGCATAGCCGAAAACCTTGCCCGCAACAGGCGCCACACCATGCGGCAGATGCACGGCATGGCACACTACACCGCCATAGCGCTCATCTGCGATGCAATGATTGACGAGGGTCGCCGCCTCTTCCCGGAACTCTCCCACAAATTCACCCGGATTTACAACGGTTACAACTTCGACACCCTGCGCCGCCGAGCCGCAGCCCCACTACCCGCTGCCCTTATCCCCCCGCCGCAAGGCTACTTCCTCTCCGTTGCCCGCCTCGAAGAGAGCCAAAAGGACATAACAACGCTGCTGAAAGCCTACGCGCTCATGCGCAGCCTTTCAGCAGCGCCCCACACCCTCCCCCACCTGTGGCTTCTAGGCACCGGGCGCGACCGCAGCCGTCTCGAAACCCTCGCCGACAGTCTCGGCATCACCCCTTACGTCACATTCCTCGGCTTCCGCCCCGATGCCGCGCCCTACATGTCACGAAGCCTCGCCCTGGTCCACTCATCAAAATACGAAGGTTTCGGCCTTGCAATAGCAGAAGCCCTTATTCTCGGACTCCCGATAATCTCGTCCGACTGCCCAACCGGCCCTGCCGAAATCCTCGGCCACGGCAAAGCAGGCATCCTCGTGCCGCCAGGCAACGTCGACGCCATGGCCCATGCCATGCTCCGCATAGCCACCGACCCGGCACTGCGCGGCAGCCTCTCCGAAGCCACCCGGAGCCACTGCCGGATCTTCGACATAAACACATCCATCTCCCGCCTACTCACCCTTCTAGACCAACCACGATGACCCATACTACCTCCCCGCAACCCCAACCCTCCCTCTCCCTATCACAATCTCCCACCTCCGGGTCATGTAATCAGGCGGGTTCGCCCGATTCACCCCTACCGCCCCGCATATCTGCGGTCCTCAACACATATAACGCCGCCGAACATCTCGACGAGGTGCTCGATGCCCTCCACGGTTTCGACGAAATCATCCTCGTCGACATGCACAGCACCGACGAAACCCGCGCCATAGCCACACGCCACGGCGCACGCATCATCGACTTCGAACGCTGCGGAATCTGCGAACCAGCCCGCAACGCAGCCATCCAGGCAGCATCCAACCCATGGGTGCTGATTGTCGACGCCGACGAAATTGTGCCCCCCGCCCTTCGCGATTACCTCTACAAACTCATATCCTCACCAAATCCACCGGCCGCACTGCGCCTCCCCCTGCGCAACTACTTTATGGGGTGCGAAATGCACTGCCTCTATCCCAACTACATAACCCGCTTCGCACGCCGCGATGCCATCGACTGGCCCCCGATAATACATGCCAAACCCGTCATCGCAGGGCGCATCGGCTCTATCCCCTCACGCCGCAAAGAACTGGCCATGATTCACCTGGCTAAAAACACCGTGGAATCGCGACTCGAAAAACTCGAACGCTACACATCCCGCGAAGTCGAACGCCGAGGCCCCCGCCGCTACAACGCCTTTGCCTACCTCTTCAAGCCCTTCGCACGCTTCCTCCACGCCTACCTCTTCAAAGGCGGGTTCCGCGACGGCCACCCCGGTCTGATCTGGGCCCTGCTCGACGCCCAATACAAGCTCGCCACCATCGCCAGACAAGACGCCCTGGCACGTCAACCCCGGCGATAAACCTGCGGCCAAACCGCAAGGTTTATCACCTTCCGCCACCCCGACCAAATCCACATACACACCATTCCCACCTGCTATTACTTTCTGCCACTCACCTCTGAGGATTATATTCCACTACCGTCAGATTCCCCATTTCTTAATCCCCTTTTCAACTACATGCTTGAGATGTTCTTTTCTCAGGCAGAAAAGAACCAAAAGGCCTGGGCGCTGGGTGAAAAGGCGACGGAGGGACTTAGCCACGGGGAAAGGGGTCGGCGGAACTCGCTGCGCTCAAACACCGCCTCCCTGTCCCTTTCCCCTGTGGCGTCCCTCCTGCCTTTTCACAGGCGCCCGCCATCCGGATACGCCCATCCCACCCTTACAATGAAGCGCACCATCCCAACATCCATCATCCATCCAATCATCCAAATCCATTACATCTATATCCTTAACACATATATGCGCCATATAGGCACCACAGCAAAAACACCTGTAACAAATAGGACACAAGCGTATCCGCATGGCGGGCGCCTGTGAAA
>OFGX01000457.1_pt1 | contig 31814 bp, 31 predicted proteins | sample 1521831 | NCBI WGS metagenome assembly OFGX01 (sample SAMEA3504080, study PRJEB24116) | mouse gut metagenome | biome: mouse gut; feature: mouse-associated habitat; material: faeces | place: Denmark | collected 2011 | reverse complement strand
CATTCGAAAGGGCACTCATGAAAGTTCCTCTCGTGCGCCTTTGCGACTTTACCGGATGATGCTGGTTCTATTTTTTGTAGCTTTTGAAATATTTCATACTCTGATTATAGGAAGCTTCCGCGCTTCGTACCATCGAAGTTGCTTACTTCTGCCTTTCATTTTTGTAAGCTTTGTCTTTTATATTACATCCGCATAGCTCCCCCGGGGAAAAATGAGCCTTACTTCGCAGCCCTCTCCTTCCGTGGAAGCAATCTCAATTCCATGCCCCAGCCGGCCGCACAGCTTCTTGCAGAGATAAAGCCCCAGTCCCGTAGCCTGGTCCATCTGTCTTCCCCTGCTACCCGTAAAGCCTTTCTCAAACACCCGGTCCAAATCTCTGCTCTTAATCCCCCGTCCATTGTCCTTTATGCCAAGCGTAATCTGCTCCTTCCCTACATTTCCCGTAAAGGAAAGCTTCAAGGTCTCTTTGTCCGCATACTTCACACTGTTGGACAAAATCTGATTCAGAATAAAGGCAAGCCATTTTTCATCGCTGTACACAATCGTTTCAAGCCCCTCCATCTCAATCGAAGCCCGCTTTGCTATCAAGGCCCGCTTGTTCCTCTTCACCGCCTGAGTCACAAGATCTTTTAACTTCACCCCGCGAATAAGATAATCCTTTTCCACATGGGCGCTCCGGGCATAGAAAAGCGCCTGCTCCGTATAGCTCTCAATCCGCTCAAGCTCCGCCTCCAGTTCCCTGGCACTTTCCGTCCGGTGATTCTCTACCATCAGCTTTCCTGCGGCAATGGGCGTTTTTACCTCATGAATCCACAGCTCAATGTATTCCTTGTATTCTCTTTCCGCATTTTTGTAATAATTCACATGATCCGTCATGGACTTCCCCAGATCCTCCAGAAGCTCTTTTAGCATCCGTTCCTCCTGATTTCCCGGGTATCCGAGCATTTCCGGCAGAAGGTATTTCTTATCAAGGCCCGAAAGACTTTCCATTATATTCTGAAAATAAATCTTTTCCTTACGAAACTCCTGCCAGGAAATCAGAAAATACGCCCCATAAAAGCAGATAGCCGTATAAATGCCAATCCAAAGGCTTGACCGGAGCGTAAGAAGAAAAATCTCCGCCGTGGCAAGCACTCCGCTTACAAATAGAATCTGCCCCAAACGCTCCCTTACATAGATTCCGTATCGCATAACAGCACGTACCCCAATCCTCTCTTTGTCTGAATCACATTGCGGACCCCAATTGCCTCCAGTTTTCCCCTCAGACGGGTCATATTGACCGTCAGGGTATTGTCGTCCACAAAAAGCTCACTGTCCCACAGATGGGAAATGAGATCGTCCCTTGAAACAATTTCATTCTTATGATGTGCCAGGCAGTCCAAAATCCGCAGCTCATTTTTGGTAAGCTCCGCGCTTCCCGTCTCCGAGGCAATGACCGCTCTGGCCACATCCAGGGTAAAATCCCCCAGCTGCTCCTGTTCCTTCACGACCGGCTCCCGGTAAACCCGTTTCAGAACAGCCTCTATCCGCGCCAGCAGAATCTGGAGGTGAAAAGGCTTTGTGACAAAATCATCCGCTCCCTGGCTCATGCTCATAAGCTCCGCCATCTGGGTATCCTGACTGGTAATCACAATCACCGGAAGCTCACAGACCTTGCGAAGCTCCCGGCAGAGATAAAGGCCGTCCGTCCCCGGCAGTCCCAAGTCCAGAAGCACCAGATCCGGCTGCGCTTCCAGAATCGCTTTCACCGTATATTCCCCTTCCGGCAGGCTTTCTGCCTGGTAGCCGTTATTTGTCAAAAAAGTTCCAAGCTCCCGGCAGAGTTTTTCGTCGTCTTCTACAATCAATATTTTTCTCATCATACGCTCCGTTCCTTTGCTTTCTTCTTGTCTGCAAACTGTGGGGCAGTTTCCAAACAGTCCATACACTTTTATGATATTTACATTCAATAGTGCGGAAGTATATAAAATAAAAAAATTATTTTCCGTATTAGTATAGCATGTTCCGGAGTTTGTGCAAGTGAAAGACTCAGCATCGGTTTTCGGCTTAAATGGATATACTTACCGTTCACTCCGTGAGCAGTAACCGGAAATATACCCCCGGCTTTTAAGAAGTTTTTCTTATCCGCCGAGGGTAAAATTCAAACTATCTGCAAAGCTAATATATTAGTTTACTTTGTCACGCACTTTCTGCGAAGCATCCGATTCACCCCGCAATAAATAAAACATACCACGATCCCCGACAGCGCCATCCGCAAAAGCACCATTGGCCATATCAGCTGCAGACGTGCAAAGTGGTAATCACTCAGTCCGTTCTGCATCACAAACACCGACAGTCCCAGCAGCCCTACGGGCAGAAGCGCTCCCAATAAAAAGCTTACAATCCCTCCCAGAATGGCATTGGTTCTCTGATATGCCCGAATCCGCTTCATATAATCAATCTCCACTGTTTCCTGTCTTGCCATTTCCATCAAATCCTCCTCCATATTCTCCGTAATTCTGTGATAATAGGCTCTGCACAATTCACATGCTTCCAAATGTGCCTCAAGCTCCTTTCGGCTCTCCTCTGATACGAGATTTTCCGCATACAGCGGCGCCAGATCCCGAACCAGTGCACAGGAAATGTTATGCTCCATGCTCTCCTGCCTCCCTTCTGATTCTCTCTTTTCCCCGGTAATAATTCACCCGGGTCCAATTTTCACTCTTACCCATAATTTCTCCAATCTGCGCAAAGGTGAGATTTCCAATCAGCCGCAGATACATAACCTCCCGGATCGGCTCCTTCAGGCCGTGGAGTAGCTTTAGGATCTCCAGATTGTCCCACTGAAGACTCAGCTCTTCCTCCGGCGAAGCGGCTACGGCCATTTCTTCCATTTCCTCCAGAGGCTGCGACTTACGGCTCTCTCTTAAGTGTGCAAGCCAGAGATTTCTGGCGATTCCGCACAGCCAGGTGGAAAGCTTGCTGTCGCCCCGGAAGGTGTCAATGGTTCTGACAGCCTGAAAAAATGTCTCCTGGGTCAATTCCTCCGCCAGATCCTGATTCCGGGTTCTGCCCAGCAGATATGCATACACGGTCCGGGCATGCTTCTGATAGATTTCCTCAAGAGACTCCATTTCCTGTAACCTCCTTTCCTTGATCTGCACATGTTTTTTGTGCATATAGGTATACCCGCAGGGTGTTTCCTTAATTTGCACATGTTTTCTGTGCATATAGGTATACCCGCAGAGTGTTTCCTTAATCGCACATACTTTCCATGCATTTTCATAAATAGGTGTTAAAAAACGAGAGTTCGTTACAATTCTATAAAAATAATTTTCAGTCGAAAAATTCAAGAAAAGAAAATAGACAAGAACTGGCAGTTGCGGTCATACCTTGCTTGCTGTTACTGCTTTCAGTCTGATTCTATTTTATATTCATATGGATAATAATTTCGTTACCGGATAAAATATTTGTTTTTGTCCGAACCATATTTTCAAAGCTGCTTTGCGTACTGCTGCCAAGGAAATTCCAATATAGCTTTAGCAGTGAACCCGTTTTGCTGTAAGCCAGCATACAATATTGGGTTTCTACAATGGTACTGTCGGTATTGTTTGTAAGTATATCGCAACTGCTCTATATTCGTCCAGTCCGTTTGCTTGGGCATTAAAATAACAGGGTGCAAAACGCCGTATGTCAGCGGTGCGGAAATTCTATCCGACTGTTTAATTGATATTCGCCGTTTTAGAGGATGTTCTTTTATCCATTGTTCTGCATAGGCATTATGAACTGGCAATGCTGCTCGAAACTCAATCCGGCAGCGTATTCATGCTTACCACCTCATTCCAAATCTGCAACGATTTGCTTCAGCTTTTCAATTTCTTCAGCAGAAAGTTTTTTCCTGCTCAGCAAAGCAGCAAACAGCTTATCCGCAGAACCATCGTAAATTTTGTTAATCAGTTCATTCGTTTCAGCTTCCTGTACTTCTTCTTTGGGAATAAGTGCATGGCAGACTACTGTAGTCTTATCTAAATGTCAATACCCTCAGCGGACAAGGGAAGACACACTCCTTGTCCGCTGAGGGTATATAAATGAATGAAACGATTAAGAAGCCATTCAGAGCATATTTCACCGCATATTCTCACAGGATTCCCCTTATGCCACAATCCTCCCATCCTCAATCCGCACAATCCGATCTGCCATCTGTGCAATCTCCGGATTATGAGTAATCATCACAATCGTCTGCCGAAATTCCTCACTTGTCATTTTCAGCAGTCCAATTACATCATCACTTATCTTAGAATCCAGATTCCCGGTGGGTTCATCCGCCAAAATAATAGAGGGTTTCGAAGCCAGCGCCCTTGCAATGGCCACGCGCTGCTGCTGTCCTCCGGAAAGGTGCCCCGGCAGGCTGTCAAGCTTATCCTCCAGCCCCAGAAGCTTCACCACCTTCTCCACAAAATCCCGATCCGGCTTTTTCCCATCCAGAGACAGGGGAAACACAATATTTTCCCACACTGTCAATACCGGAATCAAATTATAATTCTGAAAGACAAAACCAATCTCTTTACGCCGAAAAACCGTCGCTTCATCCCGGTTCAGCCCCGCAAGCTCCGTGCCGCCGATCCGCACACTTCCCTCCGTAGGAATATCCAGTCCCCCAAGCATATTCAGCAGAGTAGACTTCCCGCTTCCCGATGTGCCGATAATAGCGGTAAACGTACCCCGCTCAATCTCCAAATCCACCCCATCCAGCGCACGGACCTGAGTATCACCGCTTCCATAATACTTCTTAAGACCAACCGCCCTTAAAATACTCTCCATCATCTTTCTCCTTTCCCGCATCAGTCCCAAAAACTACTCTGCCATGCGAAGCTGCTCCACAACACTGCCCTTATGAAAGCAGCGCAGAGCCAGAACCGGAACAACCGCCGACACCGTCAGCAGAACCCCACAGGCTGCCAGAGCCGGCGTCAATGTAAAATGAAAGGTAAACTGCCACATAGATTCCACCATCCCCTTCACCACTGTCAAATCCAGTATCGCTGCCAGAATCAGACCCAAAGCACACGCCCCTGCCGCATAATAAACACCCTCATACACCATCATTTTCGTCAGCTGCCGCCTGGTCATGCCCACACTCTCCATCGCCGCAAACTCATGACGGCGCGTCAAAATTGTAGTGACAATGGTATTCATCAGATTCAGCACCCCGGCCAGGCCAAAAATCATCCCTACAAATCCGCCCACAAAGCGAATCATCCTCCGGGTTCCCTCCGAACTTTCACGGGCAGCCCTGGCCGAAAGATAATTGATATCCGGGTCCGTATGCTCCATAAAGTCCTCCAAAAATGCTGTCATCTCCTCCTCATATCCCTCCTCTACATCAAAGGAATACTTATAAACCGTCGGTTCCTCATAAAGCTCCTCATACACCCTGGCCGGAAGGTATAAAAACAAACTGTCTCCCCCAACCTCATTGACGCCATTTATCGTATAACCAATCTCCTCATCATCACTGGAAAGCGCCGCCTTTGCCAGCACCGGCAGTTCCATCACCTGAACACCGTTTTTGTAAACCGTAATCACATCGCCGACCTCCAGCAGATCAAGAACCGGCAGCAGTGACATATCCCTTCGTTCCACAGGCACGCCAACCAAAGCGCCCTCCCCCCGGGACATTCTCTCAAAAAGTGCATGGGCATCCGCCTCCCCCTCACGCAGATCCATCCGGGAAAGGGCCACCTCCTCCATCCCATACACATTGCAGATAAAATGCCCGTCATTTCCAAGACCGTGTCTGTTATAAATCTCGTCAAATTCAAAGGTAAGTCCGCTGTAATCATTTACAAAGGTTTCCCCCGTCATAGCACGGCCGAAATCAAAATCATAAGTAACCTCCGCATCCTCCGCCGTGTTCTTGTAGATCACGGAGCCTCCGGTAACACCGGGCCGGGCGGCTATCTCCGCAACCGTCTCCGGCCGCAGCCCGTGGGTTCGCCGGGCAAACCCCTTGGTATTACTGGTGCTCACCGCATTTACCACAGCAAAATCCGTGCGGATCATAAAAGCCGTCTCTTTCTCCACATCCATACTGTCCGCCGCCGTACCCGCGCAGTTAAGAAGCACCACACACAGCATCAAAGAAAGCATAATAAACACCGTCCGCCGTCTGTTCCTCCCCAGATTCGACCAGGCCAGCCGCCGGATATCCGCACCCAGAGCACTTTTACGGGAAGCCCGCCGCCCGCCGACACTCTCAACATAGCGAAACGCCTCAATAGGCGGCGTATTTGCCGCAACCCGGACAGGCTTTCGCGTACTGCAAAAAACCGTCAGCCCCGTCAAAGCCGCCGCAATCACAAACAGCAGCGGCGAAGGCGAAACATCTGCGGAAAGATACCGATACTCCGTAGCCACCATACTCATCATCAAAGGCAGAGCCGCCCTCCCCGCAAAAAAACCAATCAAGAGACCAATAGGAATCCCCATACAGCTAAGCCAGAACGCCTGCCGGTTCACCATCCCCCGCACCTGCTTGCGGCTCATGCCAATCGTCCGATACAGCCCAAACCGGCGGATATCCTGCATAACGGCAATATCAAACACATTAAATATCAGCAGATACCCGCAAGCCATAAACAACAGGCCGAAAAAAGCCACCGCCGCAATCTGAAAAGGACTGAGCCGCCCATTCGTCACCTGATTTACTACAGCCTGCAAATAATCAGGCGCCCCTGCGTCACCCGATACACCCCCAAGCTCATAAACCAGCTCCTTAAGCTTCCCCTCCAAGCCGGCCGCACTGTAAACCGTAAAATCTGAAAAATACGTCCCCGCCAGCTCCCGATCCTCCCGATACGTATAACGGAAAATCTCCGGGTAAGCATCCCGAAAAGCAGTCCCTGCCCACATCACACTCATCTGACCATTAAGCGCCTTATACCAGCCGGAAACCACCATCGGAAGCGTATACTCCTTCCCATGTGCCGAAAACTCAATCAGAATTTCCGCCCCAACCTCCGGCTCCACCCCCAAAGCCCGCAAAGCAGCATCTGAAGCCACCACCTCATTAGCCCTTTCCGGACACCTGCCATAAACAGGCAGACAAAAAGTCAGCCCCGCCTGAACTTCATCCGCCACATCCAGCTCCACATTATGCCGCCTGACATTCGAAAGAAACCCCACCGGAAGCCGCAGCCCCGCCTCCTTCACAAAATCCGCCCGCCTCAAAGCCTCAAACTGCTCCTCCGTCATATACCGAAGCTCCCCATCCGACCGGCTCATCTTCTGCATCTGCATCGTCAAAGTAAAAGACTGAGAAGTCCCAATCACAATTGTCGTAATCCCCGTAAAAAGCACTGCCGTCAAAGCAATAGCCAAAACCGCCATCAAATTCCGAGCCTTCCCCGCCCCAAAACTCCGCCTCGTCAAAACCTTCATCATATCATCCATAAACAACCCTCCAAAAAACCAATCATTCCCCAACCATCAATTCCCAAAATCCAAATCCCCACACCTATCCCCGCCAACACCTCCCTGCACCAAATACCACCATACCACCCAAAAGTTACAACCAAGGCACACAAAAGTCACACTTTTGTACCTTACACCCTCCTACCTCCCCAAAACTCCCCAGGTCAATGTCCGCCCAGAGCAGGCAGGATGTACGCGAACCGTCCGAACACAGGATATGGAAATGGCAGCCGGATTCTTTTGCGGCAGCCCCTAAGCGTCCGTCCTCCCATCCTTCACTCTCACCACCCGATCTGCTACCTGTGCAATCTCCAAATTATGCGTAACCATCACCACCGTCTGCCCAAACATCTCCACTGCCATTTTTAAAACCCCGGCCACATTCTGCGCCGACCTCACATCCAAACTCCCCGTCGGCTCATCCGCCAAAATAAGAGAGGGCCTCGTAATCAAAGCCCTCGCTATTGCCGCACACTGCCGTTCCCCTCCGGAAAGCTCATAAGAATAATCATCCAACCTATGCTCAAGCCCCAAAAGCCCTGCAACCTCCCGAAAAAAAACCTCATCCGCCCGCAGCCCGTCCAAAGCCAGCGGAAACAAAATATTCTCCCGAACCGTCAGCTCCGGAATCAGATTATAATTCTGAAAAACAAATCCTGCCTTCCTGCGCCGGAAAATCGTAAGCTGATCCTCCGACAGCTCCCCCAGATTAACCCCGTCAACCCAGACCTCCCCCTGTGTAGGCCGATACAATCCTCCAATCGTATTGAGAAGCGTCGTTTTCCCCGACCCGGAAGCCCCCACAATCGCAGTAAGCCGCCCCTTCTCAATAGCCAGCTCAATCCCGTCAAGCGCCTTAATCTGCCGAACTCCTTCCCAAAAATATTTTTTCAAATGATAAATCTTAACAATATCCACTTCTTCGCCCTCATCCTCCCCCTGTACCATCATGCATAAATAGCTTTCCATATCGCACCGGCAGGAAATTATAAAACTCAATTCAGCAGAAACACCGAAAAAACAGTCCCCTTTCCCGCCTCTGATTTCACACTGATATATCCCATCTGCCGCGTAACAATCCCTCTGGCCAGGTAAAGTCCAAGCCCTACACCCTCAGAAGAAGCCTGCTCTACGCCCCGGTAGAACCGCTGAAACACATCATGATAATGCTCTTTTGCAATTCCAATCCCCGTATCCTCGATATCAATCCGGGTATAAAAATGCCACGGACGGACGCACACACGAACCGCTCCGCCCTCCGGCGTATACTTCACGGCATTATCCAGAATATTCCCAAGAGCCTCCGCAGTCCATTTTGCATCATGCCTAACGCTTATCCGGCTGTAACATTCCACCTCCATGCGGATGTGTTTCCGATCCGCCTTGGCCCAGACACCGTTCACCGCCTCCGCAATGGTATTGTATAGGCTGCCGTCCTCCATATGTAAGGCAAAGGTTCCCGTCTCCAGCCGGGACATTTTAATCAGCGACTGCATAAGGAAGTCCAGTTTGTCAGTCTGGGCAGCCATTGCAGCAAGAAACTCCGCCTGCTTTTCGCGGGACAGTGAATGTTCCTGCAAAATCCCCGTAAACATGCGTATATTCGCAACAGGCGTTTTAACCTGGTGCGAAATATCACTGACCAGCTCCTGGATCGTCTGTTTATCCTGTTCGCTCTGTCTCCTGCCCTCCTGCATACGATCATAATACTGCAAAAGCTTTCCCTGTACCTTGGAAACCTGTGAATCCTCAAAAGGCTGAAAACATTCCGGATCACGCCTGTCCAGGAGCGCGTCCACCGTCTGGCAGATATGATTTGCAAAATCAGATTCCTGCCGCCTCTGACTCCTTTTCCACAGGGCTGTGAAAAGCAGAATCAGAGCGCCGGACGCAGGGAACATGATGCGCGCTGCCGCATATGGTATATAGTCCCACAGCACTCCTGCTAAAATAAGAAAAAGCGCTGTGAGCGACAGGAGAATGTTCGCCGGTATGCGCTGAATTTCGGGCCTTCTCATAGCTTTTCTCCTGTCCAGATATACCCCATTCCCCGCACTGTCCGAATATAGGAATGGTCTGCATCCTCAATCTTTGACCGCAGCCGGTTCATGGTCACGGTCAGCGTATGGTCGTCAACATAATTTCCGTCACAGTCCCACAGCTTTTCCAACAGAAGCTGACGTGTCACAAGATTGCCGGCGTGAGCTGTCAGAAGCCGCAGAAGCTTATATTCATTAGGCGTGATGGGCTGCTGCTCTCCGTTTCGGACAGCCGTAAGGGTATGAAAATCCAGCCGAAGAAACCCGTCGTCATAGCCTTCCTCCGAAGCTTTGATATGCCCGGTTCCCCGGCGCAGCGCAACTTCCACGCGGCGCTTCAGAATCTGCATATGAAAGGGTTTTGTAATATAGTCGTCTGCGCCCAGATCAAAGCCTTTTAGTACATCCTGCTCCAGATCCTTGGCCGTCAGAAAGAGCACCGGAAGCTCCGGCTGTTCCTTTTTTATTTCCCGGCAAAGGTCAAAGCCGTCTCCGTCGGGAAGGTTGATATCCAGAATTGCCAGATCGAAATGATCGATTTTTATAAGCTGCCGGGCCTTCTGACAGCTATAGGCGGCCACGGTCAGATAACCGCTTGTATCCAATTCAAAGCACAGCCCGGTGCTTAAGGGCAAATTATCTTCTATCACTAATATTTTTGACATTGCTTTATCACCTCTGTTTCATTGAGTAAAATGGACATACCTGCATACACGCTTAGCTCGTTGCCTGCGGGAAGAAGGAATTTATGTCTGTACAATGCTTAAAATCCACCTCACCCAGCCCACAATGGTGGAAGAACGGCGGAAAAAGGTGCTGTCGGATTTGACCTGGTAGAGATTGGACTCTTTCATAATTCCCACAACGGTCTGTGCATCCGGCATCTCTCCGCATCGCAGGCAGACCTTAAGAGTTTGCCGGAAGGCTCTGTGCTTCAGGATCTGTGTGATAACCGCAAGCTGACGTTCCCGGTAGCCCAATTCCATAATGTGACGGCCCAGATCCGACAGCCGGAATGTAATGGTTCCCTGCTCCGTCCCTTTTTCCATCATGTCCAGATAGCGTCCGGCATCCGTATAGTAGTTTGTCTGGCGCTCGTCGAAGGCGTATTGCGTCGTAATCTCCTGCCTTGTCATGGGCTTTTCAAAAAGAAGCTCCATCAGGTTGATGATACGGGCCATGCTGTTTGCCTGGGGGAAGGAAACGGACGGTTCCGGCTGCGGCTTTGTGGTTTTTAAGAGATCTTCTATATCGCACAGGGTAATTTCCGTGGCAATGGCGTAGCTCTTCTGCTTTACAAGGCACAGGGAATTGTAGTGCATGACATCCTGAAACTCATACTGACAGAGATGAAATATACCGTTGGAAAAAACCAGAAATACGGGCTTTACCGGCTTTGTAATGCGCTCGCACCAGGCGCGCATAGGATAATAAATCTGGCGTACCAGGAAGTCGTCGGATAAATCTCTCTTGGCTTCAAACAGGGCAAGACAGCCTGTTCCCTCGTAGGCGGCGTCAATCTCAATCTGTGAGCCGCTCACTTCAAGCATCTGGCGGCCCCATTCCGTGTTGATGTAAAATGCAAAGGTGCCGGAGCTCATACGGCCGCTGACTGTGGGAACCAATTGTTCCTCTTCTAAAAAGTCTCCAAGGATTCCGCAGGCATTGGCACAGTTTAAGGCGATGGCCTCGCTTACCAGGAACTTCGGATTCAGGGTTTGAAGATGGGGCGGGATGGATATTCTTTGGGGTTCCTTTTGGGTTTGAGGAAATTCTTCGTATGCCTGAAAGGTGGAGATCACGTAGTCGCCCCGGGTAATTGGCAGAATGGTTAGGTGGTTTTCTGCAAAGATTTCGGGAAGGTTGACCTTGTGATCGAATTTGGTCATCAGTCTTGGTTCGCGAAATTCTTTGATCCGGGCGGCGGAAATGGTAAACCGGCCCTGGGCGGCGATGGCGTCCGGAATATGATATTTGTCAAACAGGGATTGCCAGGCGGTGTCATTTAGTCCCATGAAAAATGCGTTCCTTTCTGTTGCTGTTTCGTTTTATTTTCTTGATGCACTCTTTTTGAAATTGATTTGTGCTGGGTGGTGATGCGGGTATTTTTTATTATCATTATAAGCCGCTTCTGTTTGAAACACAATTGCGGAGATTCATTTTTGTGATGTACTTTGTTCTTTTTGTAAGAGTTTTGGCGGATTCTATTGGAAGCGCTTGGTTGGTGCTGCTTCTTTTTTGCTGTGTTGTTAAGATGGAATGTTGATTGTTACCGGTCACGGAGTGAACAGCAGCTGTCGATCTTTGTATGAATTTTACATGGATGTTTTGTTGATTTGTACTTTTGCCCGTGCTATGCTATCCTCAGATATGAAAGTGGGGGGGAGATTTATGATGGAAAAAGATGATGAAATGAAGAAAAATGTGTTAATTGAAAATACCTTTGGCGAACAGGGAAGGGCGGAAGGTGTCCATTCGGAAAAGCTTATGTCCGATGAGGAAACAAGCTATACGGAATCCCTGTTTGAATCTATCCGGCATGTAAATGGGTATGGAGAAGATTTTTGGTATGCACGGGAATTGCAGTCTGCTTTAGAGTATAAACAATGGCGTCGTTTTTTGAATGTTATCGAACGTGCAAAGCAGGCTTGCGAAAACAGTGAAAACATTGTAAGTGAACATTTTGCCAACGCCGGCAAATCATCTCCGATGCCTAACGGTGGTGTTCGTGTAATTGACGATTATGCGCTTTCCCGTTATGCCTGCTATCTTATCGTGCAGAACAGCGATCCTCGTAAAAAAGTCATTGCTCTCGGTCAGACTTATTTTGCTGTGAAAACAAGGCAGCAGGAATTGATTGAGAATTATGATAATCTGAATGAAGATTTGAAACGTCTGGCCATTCGGCGTGAAATGAAAGTGCACAACAAATCTTTGGCGGAGGCTGCGCAGCTTGCAGGGATTCATCATCCGCGTGATTATGCTATTTTTCAGAATAAAGGGTATCAGGGACTGTATGGCGGGCTTGGCAGAAAAGAGATCCATTCCAGAAAGGGCCTGAGAATTTGCCTACTCCTAAGAAGAGTATTCGGCAGATTGAACGGGAGCGGAAAAATCTTATGGGGAATTAATGTGGGGGGTGATTTGGTTTGAATGTAGAGTTGTGTGGGGTTTGCAATACGTTTGGTTGATCTATTTTGGTTCGCTCTTTTTGTCTCTCAAGCCTTTTAATATGCCTTCTACAAGTTCTGCGGCTAGTTTTTCCTGGTAGTTTTGGGATGTGAGATCTTTTCTGTCTGCGTAGTTGGAGAGATAGCCTGTCTCTACGAGTACGGAAGGGATGTTTGTGTTTTTGAGGACGAAATATTCGGCTGGTTTTGCGTTTCTTGAAAGGATGGCGCCTTTTTCTTCCAGGCTTTCGATTAGTTTTTCCGCGTAATATTTTCCGTCGGATGAGTCTTGGCTGTAATAACATTCCAGGCCGCGGATGGAGCTGTCGTCTTCGTAGTAGTTGCAGTGGATGCTTAGGAATAAGTCTGCTTCTTCGTTTTTGGCGATTTCGGTTCTTTCTTCCAGTTCCATGAAGATATCCTTGTCTCTTGTGAGGATGACTTGGATATTTTTTTGCTCCAGAAGTTCTTTCATTTTGAGTGCGATGGAGAGGTTTATGTCTTTTTCGGCGGTGGATTGTTCTATGGTGCCGCTGTCGTTTCCGCCGTGGCCGGCGTCTAGGATTATGGTGTAGGGGGCGGCGGTTTTTTGGGCGGATGGATCGGGGGTGGATAGGCTTTCGGGGGTGGAGTTTGAGGGGGCGGCGGCTTTTTTTTCGCGGAAAAAGTCGCGGATGTAGAGACAGCCGCATAGCATGAGGAAGAGCATTGTGGTTAGGATTAGGAGGGTTATGGCTCTTATGGCGTAGGTTTTAAGGCGTTTGAATTGTTTTGATTGTTTGGGGTGGATTTTGGAATGGGTTGTTTGGGGTGTGCGATTTGTGCGGCTTAGGTGGGTTTTGTTTAGCTTTCTCTTTTTTCTTCTTTTTTTGCGGGTTGTTTTTTTCCAGACTGGCTGCTGTCTTTCTTGTTCCATGAATGGCTCCTGTGTGGGTTGATGTTTTTGTAGTTGGTGTGCTGGCGGTCAATGTGAATGGATTTTTTTGGGGGATGGTTATTAGAATTTTACTAGGATTGTCTCTAAAAAGTTTCTAATATTGTCTTAAATTTGTATGAAGATGAAAAAAGGCAGGTTTATTTTGGGTTTTTGGCTCCGGTCGCCGGGCACCTTGAAAGGCCATTCGGCCTTCCTCGATTTGCGGCTGGCGCCGCATACAAAAGAAAAGTAAGTGCTGCCTGGGGCGCAGGCGCCCCTGGCAGGTTTTTTTTGGGGTTTTGGCCCCGGTCGCCGGGCACCTCGAAAGGCCATTCGGCCTTCCTCGGTTTGCGGCTGGCGCCGCATACAAAAGGAAAAGCAAGAGCCGCCTGGTGTGCCAGCACCCCATTCGGCTCTTGCTTTTCCTTTTGTGCCCGGCTTGTAGCTAGATAATGATACAAACCAGCCCCCCATTGCTGTCATTTACTATTTTCTGCATTGTCTCCTGTAACTTCACCTGGCTCTCATCGCCGATTTGATAGATCTTCCCACGTATCCCGTCTTCTACTAATTCTTCTACCGATTTTCCAAAGATATTCGTACTCCAAATGCTTTCATTCTCCCCGCTGCTGTCTTTCAGATATGTAATGAGATCTTTCGCCTGATCCTCACTCCCCACAATCGGCGCTATTTCGGTTTCTATATTAGCCCGAATCAAATGAATACTGGGCGCAATGGAACGTATCTTAACCCCAAATTTATTCCCCTGATGTATAAGCTCCGGCTCTTCTAACGTAATCTCTTCCTGATCCGGCATCACAACTCCATACCCCTTCTGCCGAACAGACGTGATTGCAGTAGCTACCTTCTCATATTCTTTTTTCATCCTGGACAATTCCCGAATCAGGGACATCAGCTCGTATTCGCCCAGTATTTCGCTTCCGGTCAGCTCGCTTAAAAGCTCATAGTAATACCGATCATCTATCTCCATATTCACCCGGGCAGTTCCGCTGTCCATGTGGATCTGGTCTAATTTCATCCGATCAATAAACTCGCTCTCCATCCACAGATTTTCCGGCGTTACATCCCGGATGGTGTTGAGCTTTCCTGCCAGCTCTTTAAGCCTTGCAATTACATCCTGCTTGATACGATGCTCCATCGGCAGCATTTCCACCCATTTCGGTACGTAACATTCCACCTTGGCCAGCGGAAATTCATAAAGAATCTGCTCCAGTATCCGGGTAACATCCTCTTTGCGGAGCTGCTCGCAGTTTACCGGCAGCACGGAAACACCGTACTTTTCTTCCATCTTGGCAGCCAGGCTGGAAGCGGCGTCGCCGTAAGGCTTCTCGGAATTTAACAGGATCACAAAGGGCTTCCCAAGCTTCTTAAGCTCCGCTATGGTCCGCTCCTCCGGTTCTATGTAATTATCCCTGGGGATATCCCCAAAAGAGCCGTCGCAGGTTACTACGATTCCGATGGTGGAATGATCCGTAATCACCTTTTTCGTCCCCAGCTCCGCAGCCTGAGTAAAAGGCACCTCATAGTCAAACCAGGGCGTCTTTACCATCCGCTCCGTGTCGTCCTCCATATGCCCCTCGGAGCCGGGCACCATAAAGCCCACGCAGTCAATCATCCGCACCTTTACAGCCACATCCCCGGAAATCCGTACCTCCACGGCTTCCTTGGGAATAAATTTCGGCTCCGTCGTCATAATCGTCTTTCCTGCCGCCGACTGAGGCAGCTCATCCCTGGCCCTTGTTCTGGCATTTTCATCCTCAATGCCCGGAAGCACGCACAGATCCATAAACCGCTTGATAAAAGTAGATTTTCCGGTGCGCACCGGGCCTACCACACCCAGGTAAATCTCGCCGCCCGTCCGGGTACGAATGTCTTTATACAAGTTATATTCGGAACTTTTGTCCATAAAAATACCCCTTCCATATATGCTTTTACAATATATGTAAAGGGGTGTATTTATATGCTTTCAAATGCTCATTCCTCAGGAAATAGGAAACAGCGGCAGCTCCTCCAGATAAACAATATCCTCCCGCTTCGCCGCGTCTCCCTCCGCCAAAATAGCTGCCCGGGCAAGAATATTTCCGCCGGCCTTCTCCACCAGGCGTTCAATGGCGCTTAAAGACTCCCCTGTAGAAATCACATCATCCACAATAGCCACTTTCCGGCCCCGAAGAAGCATGGCATCCTTTCCGTCCAGACAAAGGGTCTGGGTTTTCTGGGTAGTGATGGATACCACCTCGTCAGTTAAAGGCTGATCCATATAGGGCTTAATACTTTTCCGGGCTACAATATAATAAGGAAGCCCCCGCAGCCGGCAAAGCTCCTGCACCAGAGGAATCCCCTTTGCCTCCGCAGTTACAATATAATCCACCTTGGGCAGCTTTTTCTCCAGAAGCGGCGCAGCCTTTGTCACCAGCTCACAGTCTCCCAGAATAACAAAGCTGGCAATGGCCAGATCCGGGGCAATCTGCATAATCGGAAGCTGGCGCGTCACGCCTGCTACCGAAAGCTCATAATAGTTCATTTTTACTCTCCTTCCTCTAAAAAAACAATATCCTCACACCGTTCTCTTACACACCGATTCCCATGCTGAAAAGAAGCTTAAGAGCCAGTCCCGCAAGCATACCCACAAAGGGGTCCACCGCCGCCGTCACCACAATAGTCACGCCGCCCACAATATTATCCCCGGGAGCCGTTCCCGAAAAAGCAACCGCCGCATTGGTAGGCACAGTCACAACAGCTCCCAAAATAAAGAGGAAACCGGCAATTGACTGATTCGGCACAAATTTCCCAATCTTAGGCAGTAAGCCAACAAACAAAATTGCGGCCATAATCACCATCATCAGCACGCCTGCCGTTACCGGATGAGGCGCCCCCGCCGTTGCCGAAATAATAGCCTCCACCGGACCGCCGCCAAAAAGCGAGCTTACCGCATCCGCCAAACCGGAATAAATAGTCAAATGATCAATATTGGCATTTGCCCCGGCAATCCCTCCCGTAATGGAGCCAAAAGCAATATTTCCGCCTACAGTCAGACAGCAAAGAGCCAGCGCCCCCCGGAGGATTCTCAGATTAAAAGCAGGCTTCTGAAACGTAAGCTTCCCCATTTTCTCCGTCATTCCTCCTCCGACATCCTGCCCCGCCGCCTTCGCCGCTATAGAAGAAACAATCAGAGAAATCACAATCGTATAAACCAGATTCTGCCCAAAGAAAAAATACACCGCCACAGCCGTAGCCAGAGAAACACTGCCCACCAGCATATTTTCCTTAATCATACCAAAGGAAACCTTTGCAAGCATAATTCCCACGCCGGCCATCATCGCATTAACAATCACATCTCCCGCAAAATCAGTAATAACCCCCAGCAGTCCGCAGGCCCCCAAAACCAGCATAGCAGCACCGGCATAAAAAACCATCGACAGCCGCTCCCGCAAATCCTTCCCCATCGTTCCCGCCAGAGTAATCGTCTCCGCCTGAAAAGAAATAGGCACAACCGAGCCAAGCACCCCGCAAGCCACCGCACCAACAACAAACCCAAGCGCAGTAGGCACCGAAGCAAAGCCAAAAGAAATAGCCAGAAGCCCCTGGGGAATCCCATTCAGCACCACCCCAATAGCCGCCAGCAGATCTTGAATAAATTCCATAAGAACACACATCCTTTCGAGGATTTTTGACAAATCCTGATTTTTTCCACCCTATGTTATCACTAAATCCCCCAACATGCAATACATCTGTAAAAAAAATACAGCCAAAACCCTCACGGAGCAATAGCATATAAACAATAACCTCCCATCACCACCCCCAGGTAACAAATCAGACGGGCGGCAGCGGGGCAGGCTCTCAGGCTTTTCCGATATCAGGTGTCCGGCTGTTCGCGAACATGCTGTCTGATTTGGACGGACATTACCACCAATCCCAACACCCTTATCAAAACCCACAAGGTAATGTCCTTCCAAAGCAGACAGCGTGTACGTGAACCGTCCGAACACAGATATGGAAAAGCCTGAGAGCCTGCCCCGCTGCCGCCCGTCTGATTTGTTACCGTCCCCCTCCTTTTCACTCCAACTCCATCATCCGAAACGTAATCATCACATAAAGCAGCGTATCATAATCATCCAAATCCATACGAATCAACTCCTTAATCTTCTCCATCCGATAAAGAAACGTACTCCTATGAATATAAAGCTGCTTCGCCGTCTGCACCGCATTCAGATGATTCTTCACATAAAGCTTCAAAGTATTATAATAATCCGTATTATGCTTCCCATCAAAAGCGCGCAGCTCCAAAATCTTCCGCGAACACACCAACTCCCCAGGCAATTCCCCCCTGCTCTGCTCCAAAAGATAATCAAGGGCAATCTCATCAAACCGATGAATCCACCGAAACGGCGCCCTCCTTCCCCCTACCTCCAGAGCCACCGCCGCCTGCCGGTAATGATAGTACAAAGTCTCAAATCCCACAAACTCATTGCTTAACCCAGCCTTCAAAAAACTGTCCCGAAGAAAATAAACGATCTTCTCCAGCGCATCCGCCGCGCCTCCCCCAAAGCGTGTGAGATTCACAAAAATCGTAATATTATTTTCATACTGAAACGCACAGGAATTGCCAAGCATATTTTCAATATGACTGCAAATAAAACGCACGGTCATATTTTCCAGATCCAGAGCCGCCACCTTCAGATTGATGCAAAAGTACCGATGCTCCGGAAGCCAACCAAATTCCGAGAACCACTGTCTGGTCACCTCACTGTCCTGATCCGGATTCAGCAAAATATCGGAAAGAATCCGATCCAACCGATAGCCCATATCCGCCTGCAGGGTCATCTGCTTGGACAATGCCAGCTTAATATACTCCGTAAGATGCTCCAAAAGGGCGCCGTCATAAGCTTCAAACCGGCTTAAGCTCTCCACCATAGTCACCCGGTATGTAAAGCGGTCATGCTCGAAAATATTTACGCAGAGACTTCTTGCCCCCGTAATATAATCCGGGAAAAAATAAGCCCCCTTCTTTTTCATCAGATTTTGCTGCTGCTCCGTATTGCGGTATTCTCCGCTGTACTCAAAAATAGCATCCGGATCTACCAGACCGGACAGCTCCGAGCGCGTGTCAATCACACTGGAATACCCGATCACAAAATAATCCGCCGAATTGACAATCACAGGATTATGGAATACACGAAAGCTTTCGTCCAGCATTTCCTGGATGCTTCCCTCCTGATTGGCAAGCTCATAAAGCCGCTCGTCCCACTGGCTGTAATATTCAAAAAGCCGCTGAATCTCATTGAAAAGCATAAACGGAGAGGTGTCGTCCACAAGCTGAAATACCTGCCCGTTCTTTCCCGTATTCCGCGTGCGCACCTTTCCGATACAGAACAGCACGGCCTCCTCCGGCACTATGAAGTCCTGTCCGGACACCTGATCCTGGGAGCAAATATAGATTTTGTGATTCTGCATACCGTCTCCGTCGCAGAAAAATAAGACCTGCTCTAAGTGCAGCTCGTCGGACAGGGCCTTTTTATTTTGAAGGGTAAATTTTGATTTGAGTTTGTGGGCCAGAATCGAGGTACTAAGCTTCATGGTTTGAAATTCCTCCTGTGTATTCCTGGGCGCTGCTTTCAGGCGGATCATACGGTATATCCTGCTGATTCACCGGGTAAGCCGTACAGAGAGGGGGAACGTGCTATTCCCCTCTCCTGGCTCAAGAAGATATTTAGCAGCTTGCACTCTCATACAAATTGTATGAAAAATGCGAAGGAAAGTCAACTATGTCTCTATTCTGTTTTAGAAAAATTACCGGAAATCCTATAACCATCCGGCCGGCGTGTCTTGTGCAGGCCATACACTCCATTTGAAAATCAGGAGAAATGGTTATGTATTTTAAGGATAAAATATCTCTTTCTTACATTACCTGATGCTTCGCAAAGATTCTCCGGCTAAAGATGAAAGAAACCAACGTCATCACCAGGGCAAATACCGCTACCACCCACACATAGGAAAGCTGCGCGCCCCCTGCCAGGGAAAGCTTCGGTATCATCATAGGCGTCTCTATCAGAAAATCCCAAATAGGATTGAGGCTTAAAAGCTGCGGCGGTATACCCAACTGGCCGAACATGCTCGGAATGATATAGCAGGCCAGGGCCGCAATCACAGTCACAAAGGCGGAGCGGCAAATCGCGGAAAGCAGCAGTACAAATGCCGTCAGAATCAGAGAACCGCCGGCCCACAGCACAAGACCGTAGCCTGCCGCACCCATATTGGTCAAAAAATACGGCACTCCTGTAAGCGTAAAATGATTATTGAGCTGCGCACTGGCTCCGCCGCCGTCAAAGCCGAAGCTCTGCCAATATACGAAGCTCTGAAATAAGAGCCAGCTTCCCACCGTCAATAAGGTAAAGAGATAGGATGCAATGATTTTGGCCCAGGCGCATTTACGTTTTCCATGCCGGGAGGTAAGAATCAGCGCATCGGTTCCTCTGGTATATTCCTCGGAAAATACCGGTGAAAGGCCAATCACTAACAGCGCGCCGATAAATGCCATCATATACATTCCTGTTTCAAGAAAGCCCAGCCATCCTTCATTGTATCCCAGAACCATCGGCCTGTCGTCCCGGTAATCCGGGAAAGCCGACAGAATATCTCTGCCGTCATAGCTTCCGTCTGCTTCCCCCCAATGACTGGACAAGGTATTATAAATGTTATTTACAAGCCAGAAGCCCCCATCCTCCGTATCCGGGCGATAGGTTTCCAAAATCTCTTCCACCTTTTCCTCAGTTAAAATGCCTTCATACTCGGCCGCAATCTCCTTGTCCCGCTCTATTGCCTCCCGTCCTTCCAGATAACTGCCGTCAGAATTAAGGACAATCTGCCCTCCCGCCCCTCTGCCCGTACATATGGCGCCGCCCATAATTGCAATAAATGCAATGGCCGCATACACGGTTTTCCTGTTAAATATTTTTTCAAATTCAAATCGAATCAGCCGAATCATGATCTGTCCTCCTCCTCGCTGAAGTAGTATAGATACAGGTCCTCCAGGGTCGGCTCCGTTTCCACCGCTCCCTCACAGGGGCAGACATCGGAGATAATACGCAGGACCGTCTGATCGCCTGTGTTTTTCAGATTCCCCACATTGTACCGTTCCACATAGCGTTCTGCGTCTTTGGTATCCACTTTGCACTCCCATACCAATCCTTTTGCCTCCTGTGTCACCACTTCCGGCGCGCCTCTGTGTATCAGGCGTCCGTCCTTCATAACCAGGATTTCATCGGCGATATACTCTACATCCGATACGATATGGGTGGACAGCAGCACAATCTTATCCTTGGAAAAAGAGCTGATAAGGTTTCGGAAACGCACCCGTTCCTTAGGGTCCAGGCCGGCTGTCGGTTCATCGAGAACCAGGATTTCCGGTTCGTTTAACATGGCCTGGGCAATTCCCAGACGCTGCTTCATACCGCCGGAAAAGGTTTTTATCTTCTGCTTTTTCTGGTCTGCCAGGCCCACCATATCTAAAAGATAGAGGGCGCGGACGGACGCCTGCTGCTTGCTCAGTCCCTTGAGGGATGCGATGTACAGCAAAAATTTGTAGGCCGTAAATTCCGGGTAGTAGCCGAAATTTTGCGGGAGATAGCCCAGGCGATCCCGGTACTCCTCTCCCATTTCCCGGATGTTTTGGCCGTTGCAGAAGATTTCCCCGGAGGTCGGCTCCTGGATGTCGCAGATCATACGCATTAAAGTGGTCTTGCCTGCCCCGTTTGCGCCCAGGAGTCCGTAGACTCCGCATTTCAGTTCCAGCTCAATTCTGTCTACCGCCAGCTTTTGTTTGTATTGCTTGGTCAGTCGATCTAACCTTAGTTCCATGATCTTATCCTTTCATTTAAAGTTTTGTAGTATGCCGGTAAAGTGCACTGGTATGAAATCATATTGAAGGGATATTACTGTTTTAAGCTGCGCAATACTCTGTCTCCGTTTCTTTCAGGAAACGCACGCAGCACAGGGCCAGCAGTCCCATACTTACAAACAGTATCAATACCAGTGCAAAAGGATCTGCAAGCCACCGCATCAATTTCGGATTATACGGAACGCCTTGAAGTATCCGTATCCACAAAATGGTCATCAGCACCGCCGCTCCAAGCAGGGCTGTCCCCTGAAAACGCCGCCGGAACCGGGTCATCAGATGCAGATATACGCAGTCCGAAAGTATCTGGGGAATAAAAAAGAAAATCAGCACCTCCCAGGTCCGTATTCCCGCTCCCCATCCCATGACGGCCACGCCGCATGCCACCAGAGAATCTGCGATTCCGAAAATCAGAAGCCGCATTCCCATAAGCTGCCTCAGGTTGTAACGGCATGCCTGCTCCAGCTCCCACATATTCTGCCGGTAGCTCCGCATAAGCTCCGTAAATCCCACAATCCCGATGACAGGCGCAAAGAGCAGCAGTTGGAGCAGCATTTCTTCCTTTTCCCTTACCAGGAAGCCGTATGCCAGGCTCAAAACAAGGGCTCCCTGAATCAGCCACGCGGCCGGCGACAAGTAGGCTGTCTGCTCCAGCAGCCGGCGTCCGTAGGTTTTTCTTGACCGCACATGGAGACGCTTTCGCTCCATACGGAGCAGCTCCAGGGTATTCTGTTTTCTTTTTTCGTCTATTTCCGGCGGCCTTACTCCTTCCAGAAAAGAACGTATTTCTTGTATCTGCGTTTCGTTTATTCTACGGTCTTTCAAGCTTCCCCACACCACCCTTCTTGTTTTTGTTGTTTTTTGCCTTCATTGTATTATTTTCACCCGGACCTTTCCATATAAGCCTTCAGCTTATCCATTCCCTGCTTTAGCCGGGATTTCACCGTTGACATGGGAACATTGGTTATCTGTGCAATCTCCCGGAGCTTGAAATCATGAAAGAAATGGAGGATTATCACATCTTTCTGAACCGGCGAAAGAGCTTGAAGCGCCCGCTCAATTCCATCGGACAGCTCCACCCGTTTCAGCTCCGTATCCTCCCGCGCAATGGTCTCCAACAGCTCTTCTCCCGCAAGCTGCACGGAATTTTTCCGGAACCAGTCGGTGCACACATTTCCTGCGATCCGGTACAGATATGCCTTGAATTTCTTTTGCTCCACATAGGTATCCAGATACCGCAGGAGATTTAAAAATGTCTCCTGGGCGCAGTCGTAGGCAGCCTCCCGATCTCCTAGCTTATAATAGCAGAAGCGGTAGATCCCGTCGTAGTGCCCTTCGATCAGAACATCCAGAAGTTCTGTCTCTCCCTGTTTGATTCTCTTTATCAGATCGCTGTCCTTCAATTTCTGTCCTCTCCCCTGGGGATTGCTTTTGAAAAACTGTCTCGCTGTGTTTTGCGTATGATCGGACACCGGCATAATTTCAAAAGTATTCTCCTGTAAAACGTCTTACAATTACTATAACGGAAAAAATGCGGGAAAAGATTTAAGAAATTTTAAATGTTTTCTACTTTTCTTATGAATGAGTTTCCGTATCTTCGGGGGATTGAAAGAATTGATTCGGGAATCTTATGAATTTGCCAGGAGAACTTTGAAAGCAAAAAAGGACAGGCAGCAAATAGCTGTAACATTGTTTTATTTGGATATATGATATATGAAATGGCTCCTCAGCAGACAAGGAGCTTCTGGGTATACGGAAGAACCAGGACACACCTCTTTACACAAAAGGCAATATCCTGGTTCTTTTGCTTCATCCAAATTCATACCAAAGCAGATGGATTTCTATCTTTCCATATAGTTTTGATTATTATTAAAACACTAAACAAAATCCGTTTTTATAAATACTTTCTCTTTGCTGCCTCTACTACATGGCCAACCAGTACGGAAGTCGTTACGCTTCCTACGCCGCCCGGTACGGGGGTGATGGCTTCCACGATAGGCTCTACCTCTGCGAAAGCTACGTCGCCGCAGAGCTTGCCTTCCTCGTTCACATTGATTCCTACGTCAATCACGGTCTGTCCCGGGGATACATACTCCTTGCCGACCACGCCTGCCCGTCCGGCTGCCACGATGAGAATCTCCGCCTCGCGGGTTACGCTGGGCATATCCTTGGTTCTGGTGTGACAGATGGTTACGGTTGCATTTTTCTTAATCAGCATCATTGCCGCCGGCTTTCCTACTACCAGGGAACGGCCGATGACTACGGCCTTCTTGCCGGTGCAGTCGATTCCGTAATGGTCAAGAATCTCCATACAAGCCTGGGGCGTACAGGGCGGGAAGCCAATCTGCTTGCCGGTAAATACGCCGGTAAGGGAAGCATCTGTCTGACAGTCTACGTCTTTCTCCGCGGACAATGCGTTCTCAACTACGCTCTGGTCAATATGCTTGGGCAGCGGGCGGAACATCAGCACGCCGTGGATGTTGTCGTCGTTGTTTACTTCCTCAATGACTTTGAGAAGCTCTTCCTGTGTTACTTCCGCAGGGAGCAGGTACTTTTTGAACTCTACGCCCAAGGTCTCGCAGCGCTTGGTTGCGCCTCTTTCATAGGAAAGGTCGTCGGGACGCTCACCTACACGGATAATTCCCAGGGTGGGATTGACACCTTTTTCCTTTAATGCCGCTACGTCTGCCTTGATTCTCTCATTTAAGGCAGCGGTTACTTCTTTTCCTAATAACTGTTTTGCCATTATTTTAATCTCCTAATTTGAAGTCATGTAATATCTGTTTCCATATACTTGTATGAAAACATTTTTCAGCCGCAGAATCGTATATCTGTAACTGATTTGTGTATTGTAAGAGGAATTGCTGATTTAAAGTCCCATAATATTCCTGATTTCAGTTCCGTATTCTCAAACTATCTCAGTCTGCCGTTCACGCTTGCAAATACGTCGTCTGCGATCTTTGTATATTTCTCGATCATAGCGTCCGCCTTTGCATTCAGCTCTGCCGCATACTCTTTGTCTGCCATAGACTTTGTATTGATAAATACGTTCAGGGAGGCCCCCAGAAGAGCAGCCTTACAGAATGCAACGCCTACGCCTGCGTCGCTGATAGCAAGCGCAGATCCCTTTGCCGCAAACTCTACGATTAAATCAATGGCCTCGCAGCATTTCTCCATAATCTCCATCGGAACGGAGCAGGCGTCCTTGAGAACGATGGCCATTACACGGGCCTTCTCCGCCTTCTCCTCTTCTGTCTCTCTTGGCATGCCGTAAGCCTTGGATAACGGTTCGAATACTTCCGCATCCCGATCAATCAGACGCAGGAAGTCTGCCTGGAGGGATGCTGCCTTTTCCTTTAAAGCATACATTTCTTCCTCTACGTCCGCATATTTTTTCTTGCCTACGGTAAGGCTGCCTACCATATTGCCAAGGGCCGTACCTACTGCCGCTACCAGTGCGGAAGCTCCGCCGCCGCCAGGCACAGGAGCCTTGGAAGCCAGAACCTCTACAAATTCATCACATTTGCTGGTTGAAAATCCCATTATCTCTCTCCTATTCCAGTTCCGCATCCGCCCAATTGCGTGTACCCATAAATCCTTCTATATGCACCGCATGGACTTCTGCTCTTTTTTGCTTTACCCACAAGCAGGAAGGGCCTGTAAGGGTCCTTCCCGACTGTGTTTTTTATAGGTTTATAACAGTAATAACAGATGCACTTAGAACAATCCGGAAATCTTGCCGGTCTCGTCTACGTCGATACGCTCTGCTGCCGGAACCTTGGGAAGTCCGGGCATGGTCATGATCTCGCCGGTCAGAGCTACGATGAAGCCTGCACCTGCGGAAATCTTCAGATTGCGCACGGTAACCTCGAAATCCTTGGGAGCGCCCAGCTTGGTCTGGTCGTCAGTTAAGCTGTACTGAGTCTTTGCCACACAGATCGGGCAGCTTCCGAATCCAAGGGCCTCAAGCTCTTTGGCCTGCTTCTGAGCATTGGCTGTCAGAACTGCGCGGGAACCGCCGTAAATCTTCTGAACGATTGCATTCAGCTTATCCTCAATGCTGGTGCCCTCAAGCTCATAGGAGAATGTAAAGTCGTTGGGCTCCTCAACCAGACGGATTACTTCCTCAGCAAGCTTCACGCCGCCTTCGCCGCCCTTTGCCCATACTTCGGACAGAGCTACGTTTACGCCAAGTTCCTTACACTTGCTCTCTACCAGGTCAAGCTCGGCCTTGGTATCTGTCGGGAATGCATTGATAGCAACTACGCAGGGAAGCTTGTATACATCCTTGATATTGCTTACATGCTTCAGAAGGTTCGGAAGTCCCTTCTCCAGAGCTTCCAGATTCTCATTGTTGAGATCTGCCTTGGGAACGCCGCCGTTGTACTTAAGAGCGCGTACCGTAGCAACGATAACAACTGCGTTGGGCTTTAAGCCTGCCATACGGCACTTGATATCCAGGAACTTCTCTGCGCCGAGGTCTGCACCGAAGCCTGCCTCCGTAATGGTGTAGTCAGCCAGCTTCATAGCCATCTTGGTAGCCGTTACGGAGTTACATCCGTGAGCAATATTTGCGAACGGTCCACCGTGAACGATAGCCGGCACATGCTCTAAGGTCTGTACCAGGTTGGGCTTCAAAGCGTCTTTCAGAAGAGCTGCCATAGCACCCTGAGCGTTCAGATCGCCTGCGGTTACGGGCTTCTGCTCAGAAGCCTTGCCGTATGTATAGCCGATGATGATTCTTGCAAGTCTTTCCTTTAAGTCTGTGATGTCATTTGCCAGACACAGAACTGCCATAATCTCGGAAGCAACGGTGATGTCGTAGCCGTCCTCTCTGGGCATTCCGTTAGTCTTGCCGCCAAGCCCATCCACTACGTTACGAAGCTGACGGTCGTTCATGTCCACACATCTTCTCCAGGTAATCTTTCTGGGGTCAATGTTCAGTGCGTTACCCTGGAAAATGTGATTGTCGATCATAGCTGCCAACAGGTTATTTGCCGCGCCGATTGCGTGGAAGTCACCTGTAAAGTGAAGGTTGATGTCCTCCATGGGAACAACCTGTGCATAGCCGCCGCCTGCTGCTCCGCCCTTTACACCGAACACGGGTCCAAGGGATGGCTCACGAAGCGCAACCATAACCTTCTTGCCGAGCTTCTGCATACCGTCTGCCAGACCTACGGTCGTGGTGGTCTTGCCTTCGCCTGCAGGAGTGGGGTTGATAGCCGTTACCAGAATCAGCTTTCCGTTTTCCGCATTGCTTTCTTTTAACAGATTGTAGTCGATCTTTGCTTTGTACTTTCCGTACTGCTCCAGATATTTGTCGTCAATTCCTGCCTTTGCTGCGATCTCTGTGATCGGCTGCATGACTGTCTCCTGTGCAATTTCGATGTCTGTTTTGAATCCCATTTCGAAACGTCTCCTTTCCTTAGAACCACCCGTGTTTTTTCGGGTATAAAGGGATACCCGAAGGGTGTTTCCTTGATCCACCCTTGGTTTTTGAGTATGGAAGTATACCCGAAGGGTGTTTCTTTTGAGCCACCCGTAATTTTCCGAATATTCAGTGATATCCGAAAGGTGTCTCTGAATTAAATATTATTTGTAGATAATTTAACAATCCATGACGCACTGTATTTATCTACCTTGTCCCCATTATATTCCATGAAAAAACATCCGACAATCATACAAACTGTCGGATGTTTCTGTCTGTCTTTCTTGTTTTGATGTAAATATTTCCTTTTGGTAAGCTTAAAGCAACTATATGCTTTGACTATTTTACCTAAAACAGATAGACTGTACTTAAAAACAACGGTTATTAATACTTTGCTTAAAGCTTTCCGATCTCATTTCAGCATGGTTTCCGCTTTTTAAGTTCTGTACATCCTACAAAGTGTTTATATTTTTGCTGTACTCAAAGAAATTTATTGTTTCTCAATGCTTAATTTGTTTTACACCGGGGCGGAACAGTGTCCCGCATACAGCTGCTTCTTTGTAAGAACCGACTCCGGCTTATCTGCTCCGTCCGGCGTGAACAGCTTTGAAATTTGTATGGTAATCGAGATTGTTAAAATTCCTGCATTTTGTCTCCTAAAAATGAATTTGTTGTTAATTTTTCGTGCAAAGCATTGTGTTCTTCGTGCAAATAGCATATACTATAATCACCAGCATGAAAGGAGATGGTTATATGGCTGGCTCTACCACAAATATCAGCATCCGCATGGATTCGGATTTGAAAGCGCAGGCCGATACCCTGTTTGGAGAACTCGGCATGAACCTGTCCACAGCGTTCAATATCTTTGTTCGCCAGTCGCTCCGTGAGGGCAGGATTCCTTTTGACATTTCTTTGAATCAGCCCAACAAGGAAACGATTGCCGCTATGTTGGAAGCGGAAAGGATTGCGAAAGATCCGTCTGTGAAAGGATATACCGATCTGGATGAGCTATTCGCAGACCTGAAAGCATGAGAAAAACAAAGTACACGGTTAAGCCCACCACACAATTCAAAAAAGACTATAAGCTGGCAATGAAGCGCGGATTAAAAATTGGGCTGTTAGAGGATGTGGTTGCTGCTCTTGCAATGGGCGAACCGCTCCCGGAAAAGAACAGAGATCACGCTTTGTCCGGGAATTGGGCGGGACACCGTGAGTGTCATATCCTCCCGGATTGGCTGCTGGTTTACCGCATTGAGGATGATGTACTGGTGTTGACCTTGGCTCGCACCGGAACACACAGCGACTTGTTCAGTAAATAGCAAAGATTCTGACCGTCGTATAGGAATTTCTCTGTACGGCGGCGTTTTCTGTGCTTATAATTCGTGCTCCTCCTTTTTATGGGTCTGTTTGCTTCCGGGAGCTGTTCAGCCGCTTTCCGCAGACCTTCCACAGCCTTGATTTCCTCCTGCATGGCTTTCATCTACTGATTTTTGTTTTATCTCTTTTTGTAGTATAAGAATATTATTTTGAAATAATTCATTTCCTTGACAACATACCATCATTCTTTCCTGCTCCATTTTATTGCTAACTTCTTCTAATATCCATGCATAATCCGACTCAGCATAATAAGCTATAGATAAACTATTGCTTCCTTCAAATGTAATTGTTAAGAACTCATCAAAAAAATCAACTTTTTCCACTTGAATCAAATTATTATATTTTAATCGAACCAATTCATAAGCTAATAAACAGTCTTCGCTTTCATTTTCTATAGCATTGTTCCCAAATTCCTTAGTTCTAATTAACCATTTATCCCTATCGCCGAACCAACATGGTGCATCTAAAGTTAATATCATTTGTATTTCTTTTAGCCCGGCATTTTGAAAATTTTGTTTAAACAGCAGATTAAATGTTTCATTATATGATACGCTTATCATTCTGGAACCAATCAAAAATTTTTTAAAGCTATTTTTTTCTTTTGTATATTCATTTAGTAATTCTTTTATCATAACATTATCCATATCTGCGTCCGCTCTTTTCATTCTAATTATAGCAAGTTCAAAGTACGTATTCAATGGATAAAAAAGTACAATGCAACAAAGACGCCGACGCTCCGTCCTTCTCCACGTCATGACGACACCGGGGGCGCAGACAAAAATCCGGGAGTGTATGACCCAGACAAACATTTTAAACCTGGGAGCCTGTATGCGGAAAATAGCCCTCAACAGCTATGTGCTCCAGGCGGCCCTCTCTCCGATCCGTGGGAGAAGCCGGCCCAGGTGGTGGACCTGTGACCCGTGGGAGCGGCCAGGACCGCTCTCCGGCTGTCTCCGCCTCCGGACACGTATCCGGAGGCTTCCGGCGGGTTTAGGGTGCAATCCCAACAAGCATTTTCGCGGAACAAAAATCGCAAGCGCGGCTGCACTTGCCCTGTTTGCCGTTAACGCATTCACCCGGAAACGCCGCAAAAAAACGGAGGCGGCGTTTGGCCCATATCCTTGTCAAATAGAGTATCATAGACAGTGAAGAACATTTCATTACAATTTTAGCACAATTCATAACAACGGGATTGCCCATTTAACTTACTTTTGCTATTCTATAATAATAGCGTGGTGATAAAAATGTTGAATTTTGCAATTTGCGATGATGAACCCTATATGGCCCAAGAAATAGCGAACCGGCTTTTCCAGTATATGAACGAAAAGCAAATCACCTCATACTGTGTCAGCAGCTTTCAAGACGGCTGTTCTCTCTTAGAAAGCGACTGTGATTTTGATGTGATTTTCCTTGATATTCAAATGGAACATCTAAACGGTATGGAAACCGCTAAAATGCTTCGCCAAAGGAAAAATCATAGCCTATTGATTTTTGTGACTGTTCTGAAAGAGTATGTATTTGACGCTTTTGAAGTGGAGGCATTTGACTATTTAGTCAAACCATTCGATAGTGGTCATTTCAAGAGAACAATGGACAGGATAATCAAATCTATACGGCAGAGAGAGACAAAAAGTATTGTTATCCGGAGAGGAACTTCCTGTGATATTATTCTGTTACCTGAAATCGTATATTTCGAGGTGCAGGGCAGAAAAATCTATATCCACCAAAGCAACGGAAAAATCACCGACTATTATGATAAGCTGAATGATTTAGAGCAGCGTATTGATGGACGTTTTTTCAGATGCCACAGAAGTTATCTTGTCAATATTGAATACATTCGCGGATGTAATGCCGGACAGGTCATACTGTCACAGGGCGATAAAATCCCTGTTTCCAGATTGCGTGAGCGAGATTTAACGCAGGCTCTTTTGCGTTATATGAAAGAGAGGGATTTTTGATATGGACTATTTCAGCCTATGCCTTGACAGTCTTTGCCTGGTTGGACAAAGTGTAATGCACATTGCTTTTGTCAGCCGTCTGACCGGGAAGAAACAGAAAATACGGCACTTCGCTGTCTACCTCTTTCTGCTCTGTATCTTACAATGGTTTTTCACTACATTCGACTTTCACGATGTGCTGCCCATCGGCGCGGAGTTGCTTCTATTATACGGCGTGAACCGTCTGGCTTTGCAAAACCGGCAATCCGTATCTTGGACCGCTGCAATTTTAGCAGTTTATATTTCTCAGCTTTCTTTCGGTATCGTCAACTCGGTAGAGGTAATACTATTCCCCCGCATGGTTGGGAAACCATTGCTGTATCTGTTATGTCTTTTAGCAACGCTGACCGTTTTTGCAATCTGCGCCTGTTGTTGTGGTGCGGTATTGAAATTTCTGTCTCTGAGAGAAGATCGTCAAATGCCGTATGTCGGTTTGTTATTATTTCCCGGACTGTTTTTCTTTGCCGCTGAACTGTATATTCTGCAAACTTCATATAGCGTCTTACCTTCGTCCATTTCGTTAGGGGAGGCCGGAAAACACGGTACGTTATTAGTCATGCAAATCCTGGGGCTGGCCGCGTTGCTTTGCACACTGTATGCCTACCAACACATCTGTCACAGCTTTCAAACGCAGGCGGCGTTACGCTCTTTGGAGCAAGCAACCCAAGCACAAAAAAACTATATTGCCGAGGCGCAAAGGCGCTACGAGCAAACGAAAGCATTTCGCCATGATATTGCTAATCATTTGTCTGTACTTAATGGACTGTTAAATAATGGAGAACCGGATGAAAGCAAAGCATACTTGAACAAGCTGAAAACGGTTTCGACTTCCCTGTCCTTTCCATATCAAACAGGTAATCCGGTGGTAGATATTTTGCTAAGTGAAAAGCTGGGACTGGCAAAAGAAATTACAGCAGAGGTTTCGCTGCTCCTGCCAAGACCCTGCGGGATGGACGATTTTGATTTGTGTGTGATTTTTGCAAATGCGTTGGATAATGCGATCGAGGCGAGTGTGAAGCTGCCGCCAGAGCAGAGGCTGATCACGGTAAAAGCGCGCAGTATCCATGACGTGCTGATGATCGTGTTTGAGAATCACGCGGCAGCAGGGAGAATGAATGGTATGTCAAAAGAAGATGGATTTCTGCACGGATTTGGAATTCCCAATATCCAAAAGGCAGTAGAGAAGTATAACGGAGAGTGTGTGATCCGGCAGGAGGATGGGAAGTTTGTAATGAAAAATATCATACCGTTACCGGAAACTTTATAAGTTCAGTGAAAGCCATGAGATGAGAAAAGTCTTGTGGCTTTTTGCATTGCTGTCAACCGCTTGTTATGTCGTTTCTGATTAGTTTAGGCGGTCGTTATATTAGTTTAGGCAATGCATATTGAAAAAATGATCCGTGGGAGTATTCTGAATTATAAAGAGAAATAAGGAGGAACTCTCATGTTAAAAGTAGAACATTTATTCAAAAGTTATAAGACAGGAAAGATAACGTATGAGGTGTTAAGGGACGTCTGTT
>OFGX01000453.1_pt1 | contig 31978 bp, 30 predicted proteins | sample 1521831 | NCBI WGS metagenome assembly OFGX01 (sample SAMEA3504080, study PRJEB24116) | mouse gut metagenome | biome: mouse gut; feature: mouse-associated habitat; material: faeces | place: Denmark | collected 2011 | reverse complement strand
TAAGGCATTCGTAAGGCATTCGTAAGGCATTCGTAAGGCATTCGTAAGGCATTCGTAAGGCATTCGTAAGGCATTCGTAAGGCATTCGTAAGGCATTCGTAAGGCATTCGGAGGGGTATTCGTAGGGCATTCGAGGGGTATTCGAAGGGCATTCGTAGGCATTCGAAGGGCATTCGAAGGGCATTCGAAGGGCACGAAGAGTATTCAAAGGACATTCGTAAGGTATCCGCAGGGTAATCGCTGGTATTCGCAGGGAAGCCGGGATAGCAATTGACAAAGGCAGCCGGAAGGGGTAAGCTGGTATAGGACATGCCGCATAAAATCGCTGGCCGCATTGCCGGAGGGGCTGAAGAAAGGCCTGTTGGCGGCGGGAGTCGGAAGTATGCATGGCAGATAAGCAAAATCAAGGATAGTCGTAGAAAGGATAAGGAGTATACGTATGAACGCTGCATCGATGCTGAAATTAATGAGCGCCAAGAACCAGTTCAGTCAGAACCATCCCAAGTTCGAAGCGTTTCTGAAGTCCGTTTTTTCCAGGAGGATAGAGGAGGGCACCGTGATCGAGGTGACGGTCACCAGGCCGGGGGAGCAGCCTGTGACAGCGAACCTGAAGGTGCAGCAGTCGGATCTGGAGCTGCTGGAGGAGCTGAAAGGGCTTATGAAATGATTTACATGACAGAATTCACTTTTCCCGATATCGAGCTGGAGTACAGTTTCCTCATGGGAATCAAGCGAACCTGCTATGACACCTTCTATCCCTTCCAGACGCTGTCCAGGCATGGGCTGAGAAGGCTGGACTTTGAGCCGATTACCATCCTCTACGGCGGGAACGGCTCCGGCAAGACCACCGCCCTGAACGTGATTGCGGAGAAGGCGGGAATCCGGCGGGAGTCCGCGTACAACCGTTCCAATTTCTTCGAGGATTACACGAAAATGTGCGGCTTCGAGACCTGCGGGGCCATTCCGAAGAACAGCCGGATCATCACCAGCGACGACGTCTTTGACTTTGTCCTGAACCTCAGGAGCCTCAATGACGGCATCAGCCTGAAGCGGGAGGAACTGTTCCAGGAATACCTTGACAATAAATACGCCCATTTTCAGATGAAGTCCCTGGAGGACCTGGAGCTGCTGAAAAAGTCCTACATGGCCCACACCAAGACCCAGTCCAAGTATGTCAGGAACAATCTGATGGACAATGTGCGGGAGCATTCCAACGGGGAGAGCGCGTTCCTCTATTTCTCCGAGAAGGTTCAGGAGAACGGGCTCTATCTCCTGGACGAGCCGGAGAACAGCCTTGCGCCGCTGCGCCAGCAGGAGCTGGCCCGGTTCCTGGAGGATTCCGCCCGGTTCTTCGGGTGCCAGCTGGTGATATCCACCCACTCGCCCTTTCTGCTTTCCATGCGGGGAGCCAAGATTTATGACATGGACGAGGAGCCGGTGGACGTGAAACGGTGGACGAAGCTGGAAGGGGTGCGGGCTTATTTTGATTTCTTTCAGAGACATGCGGGGGAGTTCCTGGTGTAGGCGGCAGAGTTGGAAGAAATAGAGAGGCCAGTGCGCACGAAAAAGGGTAATGCGACGATAAAAGCCGCAGGAAAGAGACGGACTCTTTCCGTGCGGCTCCTGTTTTTGGCTGTCAGTTCATGCCTGTCAAAACAGCATAATCTGTCTATGCGTTGTCTGCGCTTTAGTTGTAGTTGTCGATGCAAGGCTGGAACATGCTCTTGCTCACGCCGCACAGAGGGCAGCACCAGTCATCGGGCAGATCCTCGAAAGCGGTTCCGGGAGCGATGCCATGCTCGGGATCGCCTTTTTCAGGATCATAAGTGTAGCCACAGGGATTGCAGAAATATTTTTGCATGTCGGTAATCTCCTTTCCAGAATATGTATTTAATGGTTGTCCAGGCTTTGCTCCCTGCCGCTTTTTATGCGGTATCGCGGGAAGCACGTTGCCTTAAGACAAGAATATTGTAGCACTACCAATGGTTCGTGTCAAGAAGTGCCGCAGGATTTCGGGAGGATGGAGAGGATTTCCGGGAGGGGCGCATGGCGGCATTCATGGGGTTTGGCAGGAGTAAGGCTTGGCTCCTAAAAGTACAATGGACAGATGGTCAGGCGGGCAAGGTGATGACGCCTGCGCAATGGGATTAGCTTCGCAACGTAGAGTTTTGCGGTAAAGGTGCCCGTTGCTGCACTTTATATATTACGGCAAATGCCGATAAATATGTTATTCCAGGCCAAAAGCGGATACCCATTGTCTAAGGTATCCGCTTTGTTTATAGTCTGTATTCGGTTAAACTAACTTCTCTATGCCCTCTTTCGTGAGACCAGTATATCTCACAATTTTTTCTATAGACTCACCGTCTGCTATCATATTTCGAGCAATTCCTATCTTGGCATTCCGATCCGCATTGTATAATGCCTGTGCCTCGTCATGTCTTGCTTTTGCACGGAGCCTTTCCTTCTCACGGAATTCTGACGAAGCGGTAATCGTGTAATAAGCATTGATTGCCTGGCTCATAACTGGCACCTCCATCTCTTTAATCTTCGCTAATTCTTCTTCTGTTTCCGCCTTGAACAGTGACAGCCATAGCAGCAGCATGTTATCCTGGCCTACCTCGACCGGCAGTTTCGGAAGCTCATAGAAATGAAATCCCATTTTATCCGACAGCAGTGTATGGCGTGTGACTTCAAGCGGCTGGAAGAAAGAATGATATTCTCCACATTCAAACAACGAGAAATCTATAATACTGATAACAATTGTACGCGGCAGCATAGAATAACCCTGTCCGGTAGGCAGCGCTGATGAAAACTCCCTCGCCCAGTAGTACATGACCCTCTCCGGGTAGTCCCCCTCATTGCAGACCTGTATTTCCAAATCAACCCTCTGTCCATCCACAACCATATTGATATCCAGCCTGCAGAATTTGTCCCCAAGGTTTTCAGGCGGCATCTCCGGATTCCGTATCACAAACTGTCCGATACCTTCTAAGGGTATGCCAAGCAAATCTGCGACCAGTCTCTTTAAAAGTTCTGGATACTGTACAAACAGCATTTTGAACAATGTATCTGTCTTAAATGTGTATTCAAGCTTCCTCATGGCATCATCTCCCCTAAATCTTATAGTTCTATGGATAGTATACCAAATTCAATGATTGATTTCCATAAAGATTTTACGGCCGCAGCTCTGAAAGGTAAATTCCATTATAGCCTGCCCGAAAACCTCAAATATTCTTTTTTTGAGTTTTCCAGGGAAATCGGAAAGTTATCCACATCCATTGGTTTCAGCTCTACAGCCACGCAATTTTTTGTGGATAAATTTTCATTTCCCTCTTGGCCGCAGGATTTCGGGAGGATGGAGAGGATTTCCGGGAGGGGGCGCATAGCGGCATTCAAAGGTTTGGCAGGAGTAAGGCTTGGCTCCTAAAAGTACAATGGACAGATGGTCAGGCGGGCAAGGTGATGACGCCTGCGCAATGGGATATTTTCGTGAACTGCAAGTCTGGAAACGCTTCCCGCAGCTGGTCGGCCACGAAATAGAATTCCTCTTCATCCCACTCCTCGGCGGCTTCCTGACGGCATTTCGACAGTTCGTCTTCGGTTTCGAAAGCGACATCGCCGATGAAAAGGTATCCGCCTTTTTTAACAGGCTTTTCAGCAGTTGGAGGAAGCGGATTTTTTCGTCGTCGGTCAGGTGGTGGAGGGAGTATGTGGCCAGGATGCTGTCATAGTGCCGCTGCAGCAGCGGCTCCGCCAGTCCTTTCGAGAAGTCGCCCTGATAGAGATGCGCTTCCGGCATTTTGGCTTGTGCCAGTTCCAGCATTTTTGCGGAGAAATCCTGCCCGTAAATCTCACAGCCCTGTTCGTATAGTTTTGCGGTAAGGGTGCCGGTTCCGAAGCCTATGTCAAGGAGGACGGCGCTGTTATGTTCCAATATTTTCCGGTAAATGAAAGCCAGCACGTTCTTGTAGCCTGCAAACGGATAGCTGTCATCTTCGTCCGATATTCCGACAGTCTTGTCATATCCGTCGGCCCATAAGTCAAAACCATTCTTGTCAAGCATAATGTATCTCCTTCTCTGCGGTTTCCGGTGTGTGGTCATCCGGCCATTTGGTTTGGCTGCTGCTTTACATGTCTCATCTCTGTACTGAAAGAAACGGATAAGAGCGAGTATTTGGAAATATAGGGGAATGATTATTATATTTCGATATTCTTTTCCCTGTTTCCGAAAAATGAATTATTCTCTAAAGTCAAATAAATCTTTGGGCTTTATTTCTAATACTTCACATAGCTTAAATATCACATCGAATGATACGCCTACATTACCTAATTCAATTGCGCTTATGTGGCTTCGGTCGATATTGGCCAGTTCGGCCAGTTGCATTTGCGTAAGTTTCTTTCTTTTTCGAAAGTAAACTACATTTAAGCCAAACTGTTCGTAAAAAGGTTTATATTCTTGCTTCAAATTAATCACCCCTGAATATATTCTATAGTTAAATCGATACCTCATAAACCTTGTGATAATAGCGCTATGATATTGACACAAGTCAAAATATGTGTTCTAATAATATTTAGACCAGAAAGATTCCATAATAAGAATTATGTTGCTATTTCTGAAATGGTAAACAGATAAGTTGGTAAAAAATCTCGAAAAGATATAATTGTATACCGTTACATTGTATTTAAGAAGGGAGATTAAAAGATGGAAGAACTGTATTCGATTATGCGGGATTTTTTAGAGGTAGAGTATAATCAGGAATCTATTGTTTGCCTTTTAAAGGCAGCAGAAGCCACTTATACAGCGGAAAATCATGTAGAGACTAAATTGCTTGCTAATGGTGTGAAAGTATATATAAAAGGCTTGCAAAAGGATTTGAAAGCCGCTATCAATAGAATGGATTCATACATAGCAGAAAACGCAAGGAAGCAATAGCAAAGCAACAGGCAACAACATTAGAGGAATATCTGCCGCCTATTTCTTTGGGTATTCTGTTTTGACGTTGCTTGCTCCTGTTATATAATCCATTGAGACATTGTAGAACTTGGCGAGAATCAAGATGTTGTCTATTGGGATTCTGGTCTTGCCGGATTCATAGTCGGAATAGGTTCTTTGGCCTATGTGGAGCAAATCGGCAACTTTTTGTTGGGTTAAGGAATTGTCTTCGCGGATTTCTCTTATTCTTTCATTATATTTCATGGCAAGTACCTCTCAGAACAAGTATAAAAGAAAAGAAGATAATTCTTGACAAATAGAGCTATAAACTCTAAGATAATATTAGTATTTATGGCAGGTAGTTTCGAAAAGGATATATTTGGGGAAAGTAATTATAGTATTAAGAAAAAGTTTTGCATATAAAACACGTAAGACGTCAAATTATTTAATGATGAGAAGAAAATTTACTCCCTTTTCGGAATTGTGTACCCGGTAAAAATAGGTTTGTAAATATACATTTTAAGTGTATAATAAAGCATTTAATGTGTATATTATGGCCCTAAATGAATAAAGCCGGTTCCGAATTGGCGTTATGGAGCAGTGGGAACACTTTTCGGAAAAGGGAGAAAATTTATGAAACGGATTTTGAACTTTGCGTTAGTAGCTCTATTATGTTAATGCATCATATGATGACGTGAAAAGAAATGTGAGTAAAGATACATCCTACAATAGAAGGAGGAAACGAAAATGGGATTATCGGAAATTTTAGGTGTTGTAACGATTGTTTTGCTTTTGGTGGTTATTATATTGCAAATTATAGGGCATAAGAAAACAGATATCGGCGAAATAATATCTGTATTGAAACGTACAGCTGAGGAACAGCGTAATGGAGTTCAAAAGCAAATTGCAAATGGTGCAACAGAACAGTTTGAGCGTTTTGGAGTTATTCAGACAAGTATTCAAGAAACATTGTCCGTGAACCGTAATGAGGTTAACAGACAGCTTGGTGAATTTCAACGGCAGATGGAAACAAAATTGACGACTATTCAAAATGCTGGTACTCAAAGCAATGAACAGATTGGTAGAATTGTAACAACTGCCCTGCAAGATAGTCGTAAAGAGCAGAGCAATCAGCTTCACGTTTTTGGTGAACAAGTAGATAACCGCCTTTTGTCCATTCAACGTGCTAATACTGATAGTATTGAGAAGATTAACACTACTCTCGAAAATAAAATGAAGGAATTACAGGAGAGTAATGAAAAAAGGCTTGAGCAAATGCAAGGTGTGGTAGATGAAAAGTTGCAGAAAACACTTGAAACTCGTCTTTCTCAGTCTTTTGAATTAGTAAGTAAACAACTTGAAAGCGTAGGTCAAGGCCTAGGTGAGATGAAGGCTCTTGCTGCTGATGCAAAGTCATTGAAAAATGCGCTCACAAATGTAAAAGAGCGTGGTACATATGGTGAGGTTCGCCTTGAGAAACTGCTCTCTGATATTCTTGCCCCAAACCAATATGAAATGAATGTGGAGATTGCAAATGATAAACGTGTGGAGTTTGTCATAAAGCTTCCTGGTAATGGTGATGTACCATTGCTTTTACCAATTGACAGCAAATTTCCTATTGAAGATTATAATAGATTGCTTGATGCAGAGGATAAAAAAGCAATTGATGATGCAAGGCATGCACTTACAATCAAAATTCGTGCTTTTGCAAAGGATATTCATGACAAGTATATAGTTCCGCCCAAGACAACGGACTTTGCGTTGATGTTTCTGCCAACTGAAGGGCTATATGCAGAAGTAGTTCAAAATGTGGCTTTGTTTGAGGAACTACGTGATAAATATAAAATTACAGCAGTTGGTGCAACTACACTTTCAGCATTTCTTGCATCTTTACAAATGGGCTTTAAGACACTTGCTATTGAACAACGCTCACAGGAGGTATGGGATACCCTTCGAGCCGTAAAGTCGGAGTTTATTAAGTTTGGGGACACGCTTGACAAAGCCCAAAAGCAACTTCAGACTGCTGATAAAACACTTACGGAAATTGTTGGCAGACGTACAAGAGCAATTAACCGTACTCTACGTGGTGTAGAAGAACTGACAGAAACAAATACACCTTTGCTAGCGGAATTGGAAGATACAGTTGATGAATAAAGATGAAGCAATATGAATTTTAAAACCTATGCAGCCGTATTGCTAGGCTGTGGATTTTCAATAGAAAATGAAGATGGAACGTATAGAATTTTAGATGAGTCAGGTGAAATTGTTGCCGTTATGGGAGCTGGAAAAGAAGGAAATAGTTACGTTTTGGGGGTTGGCATCTTGTAAAAAGAACTATGTGGCAGTAGGAGTTTAATCTCTCCTACTGCCGCTTTCGATATCAGTCTTTTACTTATAATAAGAACTTCTGGAAATCCACGCAATAATTCCGCCATGTTTCCGCTTTAGGCGAATAGCAGACGAAAAAAGAGGAACAAGCTTTTGCCCATTCCTCTTGAAAAATCCTCTAAAATCATGCATTAGGCTTAGCTAAAGTACCTCTTAAGCAGCCCTTCAAACGCCTTCCCATGTCTGGCCTCGTCCCTGGCCATCTCGTGCACGGTGTCATGGATGGCATCCAGGCCCAGCTCCTTGGCTCTCTTGGCCAGGTCGAATTTGCCTGCGGTAGCGCCGTTCTCGGCATCCACTCTCATCTCCAGGTTCTTCTTGGTGGAGTCGGTGACCACTTCGCCCAGAAGTTCAGCGAATTTCGCGGCATGCTCGGCCTCTTCGAAAGCAGCCTTCTCCCAGTACAGGCCGATTTCAGGATAGCCCTCTCTGTGGGCGACTCTTGCCATAGCCAGATACATGCCGACCTCGGAGCACTCGCCCTCGAAGTTCGCGCGCAGATCCTTGATGATATCCTCGCGAACGCCCTGGGCAACGCCTACCACATGCTCTGCAGCCCATGTCTTCTCGCCTGCCTGTACAGTGAACTTCTCGGCAGGAGCATGGCAGATGGGGCACTCAGCCGGTGCTGCGTCTCCCTCGTGAACATAACCGCATACTTGACATACATACTTCATAACATCTATCTCCTTTTCTTTATAGAATATTGGGAAAGCAAATCAGGGAAGCCCCTCAGGCTTCGTGCACTCGCAGCAGGTTCCGTAAAAGTAAGTCACATGGCCTGCCACATGTCCGTCAAAAACCGCCGCTGCCGTGTCCGTGATGGATTCGATGCTCTCCATCTCCAAATCCACCACTTTGCCGCATTTCGTGCAGAGCAGATGGTAGTGGGGAGAGGTGTCAGCATCAAAATGATCCACGCCGTCTCCCATGTTCAGCCGGTTGATTTCGCCGCTTTCAGCCAAGAGCGTCAGATTGCGGTACACAGTGCCAAGGCTGATGTTGGGATTCTGCCGGCGGACGTTCTGATAGACCATATCCGCGGTGGGATGGTCCTTTCGCGTCGCCAGAAAATCTTTGATTGATTCGCGCTGCCTGCTGTATTTTCTCGCAGCCATTGTCGTTCCTTTCAAAACAGTAATCATTACTATTATTAGTATAATGACATTTTTCTGTTTGTCAAGCCCTTTTTGGTTCTTTTCGGATTCCTTTCCGATTCCGTTTCCTTAAACCCAGATTCTGTCAAGCCTGGGGGCCAGCCCTGTGAGGATTTCGTGGGTGATGGTGCCGCATTGTTCAGCAATCTGTCCCGCGGTGATTTCCAGGGTGCCGGAGCTGCCGATGATGACGGCATCGTCTCCCGCATGTACATGGGGGATGCCGCTGATGTCCACGATGGTCTGGTCCATGCAGATTCTGCCCACTATGGGCGCTCTGTGGCCGTGGATCAGGACGCTGCCTTTTCCGTTGGACAGTTCCCTGGGCAGGCCGTCGCCGTAGCCTATGGTGACGGCGGCAATCTTCATGTTCTTCTCCGCTGTGTAGGTGATGCCGTAGCCCACGGACTCACCGGCGTACAGGGGCCGGATGGAAGCCACTTTCGCTTTCAGGGACAGCACCGGGCGGAGGAAATCTTTCCACACGTCCAGGTCAGTCTGGGAGCCCAGGACACCGTAGAGCACGATGCCGGGGCGCACGTAGTCTGCCGCCAGCCGGTCGCCGTCCAGCCCGCCCCGGTTGCCCACCGGGGGCACAGGCCCCTCGTGCCAGGCTCTGTCCGGCAGCAGGTTCAGGATGCCGTAGCTTGCCAGCAGATGCTGTCCGGGGCAGGGGAGTCCCTGTTCCTGTAGGATATCCACCACCTGGCCAAAGGCAAGGACTTGGCTCTTGGTGAAGCTGCGGTGGTCGGGGTGGGGAGAATCGCTGGCGCACAGGTGGGTGAAAATGCCGTCCACCGTCAGGTTCTCCATCTGGTAGACCGCAGCGATCTCTTCTATTTTCTCGCACCGTATGCCCACGCGGTGCATTCCGGTGTCGACGCCGATGTGCACATGGAGCGTCTGGCCGAAGCGGTTCAGCTCCTGGGCATAGGGATAATCTATGACGGTCTGGGTCAGCCCGTAGCCGCACAGCAGGGGGAAATCCTCCGGCGAGGTGTAGCCCAATATCAGGATTTCGCCCTGGACGCCGGCTTCCCGCAGTTCTATCCCTTCCGAGACGCAGGCGACACAGAACGCGTCCACGCCCAGGCGGTTCAGCTGTCGGGAAATCAGGGCCGCGCCGTGCCCGTAGGCCTGGGCTTTTACGGCCGGCATCAGGCGGCAGTGCTCAGGAAGCCGCGAGCGCAGGAAGTTCACGTTCTGCTCCAGAGCGGCTGTGTCCAGTTCAATCCAGGCCCGGGAGGCCGGGGCTGTCTTACCGCCGGGGGAGTCGGGGCTCCATGGGGTATCCTCGGGCGGCAGGAGGGGTTCCCTGTTGTAGTGGTTTGGCATATGGTCAGCTTCTTTCTGGTTTCTTGTCTGGATTTCCCCTTCCTTCCGAGGATTTATCTCCTGGGAGGGAGGGCGATTTTGGCCAACGGATTCCGACATGTAACGGGTGCTTATTGGCCCGGACGGATTCGCGGCGGATTTTGTGGGATCGTTCGCTTTCTGCCAGTCAGTGCTTTTTCGGGAACGAGCGTTGCGGGGGACGTCTTCAGATGGAACGGCTCTGCTGTGTGTATGGGAATCGGTATGCTGCAGACCGTCTTCCGCCGGGAAGTCCAAATCTGTCAGCTCGCCTTTCGCCAGGGAGTTCCCATCGCCTTTGGGCCGAAATTCGAAATCTGCGGAGCCATCCAAATCCTGGAAGTCCAGATCCGCGAATCCGCCATCGCCCTGGAAGCCTGAATCCGCGAATCCGCCATCGCCTTGGAAGCCTGAATCCGCGAATCCGCCATCGCTTTGGAAGCCTGAATCCGCAAATCCGCCATCGCCTTGGAAGCCTGAATCCGCAAATCCGCCATCGCCCTGGAAGGCAAAATCTGTCAAGTCGTCATCGCCCTGGAAGTCCGAATCCGCGAATCCCTCATCGCCCTGGAAGCCTGAATCCGCGAATCCCTCATCGCCCTGGAAGCCTGAATCCGCGAATCCGCCATCGCTCTGGAAGTCCGAATCCGCGAATCCGCCATCGCTCTGGAAGTCCAGATCCTCCAAGCCGTTTTCTTCCTGGGAATCCTCCCTCGCGAAGCCGTAGTCCGCCTGAGAGTCCGTCTCCTGGGCTTCCGAATCCCAGGGCTTCTGCCCCTTTGCTCCCCCGGAAACAGGGCGGGGCCTTTTCCGGGAAGCGGACGCTTTCTGGGGGACTTCTTTCGGGCCTTTCCCGGGAAGCGCAAGGTGGAGCCTGGTCTGGACATAGGCCAGAAGCAGCCCCGCCGCCGCGGACGACAGCGCCACTGCCAGGTAATGCACCAGGCTGTTCTCCACCAGCAGCTCCGTCAGCTTCAGAGGCTTGGCCAGGCCCCGCACCACCACGATAAAGGCCGGATGCAGCACATAGATCCACATGGACGCGTTGCGGAAATACCTGGCGGATTTCACATGTGGATAGAGCAGGCAGCGGTACAGGAAGAACATGGTAGGGACCAAAGCGAAATACATGCTGTCATGGCGCTGCAGCTCGAAATGCCGCAGCAGGAACCCTTCCGCCGTCATCAGGCCGAAGGAGAGCGCCAGCCCTATGTACAAAGGCAGGGGCGAGGCGAGGCGCTTCCTTTTTTTCTCCAGCACGGCCATCCATGCCCCCAGCACCAGGAACAGCGGCGCGAAGAACAGTCCGTTGCGGGTGTAGGAACATATCCCAAAGCTGAATTCATACGCGGCGTTCAGGGCAGGCGCTTTCTGCACCAGCCCGAAATAGCTGTCCCCGAACAGCCCGATCACATACAGGACGGCAGACACCGCAGTCATGCCCTGGAGACTTAGGAACCGGCTCATCAGGCGCACCAGCAGCATCCCCAGGATGCAGGCCGGGAAATACCACAGATGGTAGAAAGTGCCGTCGAAGAGCAGCATGCGCAGCCCGGCGGAAAAGGTCATGTCCTCATAATGCCCCGCGTAGACCCCGATGGGGAGGTACAGGAGGATGCTGAAGGCATAGAGCAGGGCCGTCTTTTTCAGGAATTTATGGTATCTCGCGACTTTCCCGGGAGGCTTCAGCAGCCCGGAGGCCACGAACTGTCCTGTCACCATGAAGAAAAAGGGCACCGCGATCCTGGCCAGGATCCTGGTCAGGAAGAAATCCGCCCCCTCGCTGACGGAGGTGAGAGGAGAGGTATGGATTGCGACTACTAGCAAAGCGGCCAGCATCCGGAACCTGTCCAGGCTGCCGTAGTTGGGTTTACTGCGCATCTGATTTCCTCCATTCTGTCAAAATAAAGCCGTCCACGTTGTCGCCGGAGACGGAATGTCCCTTTGTTTCCGACAGTTCTAAGGTTATGCCTGCGGGAGCCTTGATATGATGGATACGGTATTCCTTTTCTGCTTCCCATGTCTCGAGGGGAGGGCCGCCGTAAGGGTACTGTCTCAGGAGACAGAGATATTCCTCCAGCGTCAGCCCGGCCCGGGCCATGAATGTGGCATGGGGGACCCCCACATAGCGGAAATGCCAGGGTTCATGGGCGATTCCGGTGACGGTCTCTTTCCCGGCGGGGTAGCGCAGGATGAAGCCATGCGCCGCCGCCTGTTCCCGGAAGGTCTGGCAGATGCCGATATCGGGGAAGTCGGGACAGATGAAATCTATGTGCTCCTGGCGGAGGCCCAGGTCGATGGCAAGGCCGGTCTGGTGTTCGCTGTGGCCCGGGACGGCTACATATTTTTTCGTGAATTCCAGCCCGTTTTCCCGTACAGTGCTGTCCCAGATCTGGTTCTGCTCTTGGAAGGAGCGCCAGCCGCTGACGGGGGCGATGCCCTGCCAGCCGTTGATGGCCGCCATCAGCCGCTCCAGCGCCTGGGCGGCCCGTTCCTGCAGCAATACGGAAGGGGCTGATTCCAGGATCGGAATCAGCCTCTCTTGTGTCTCGGCTTTAAGGCCATGGGCCGGATTTACCAAAATCAGGTCTCCCTGATGAATAGCATTGGTGGTTAAGGTAATTTTTTTCATAATTCGTCCGTTTCTATGGGTTTACCCTTCCAGTGCCAGTTCCAGAATCCTGGAGAGGACTTGGCGGAAGGAGTGGCCGGCAGCCTTCATCATGCCCGGGTAGCGGCTGTGCTCGGTGAAGCCGGGAATCGTGTTGACTTCGTTGAACACCACCTGGCCGTCCGGGGTCAGGAACATGTCCACCCTGGCGAAGCCCCGGCAGCCCAGCGCCAGGTAGATGCGTTTGGCGATGTCCTTGATTTCCGCGGCCTTGGCGGGATCGATCCTGGCGGGGACGTGGATGGCGGAGGTCTTCAGGGTATATTTCTCCGTAAAGTCGAAGAAGCCGCCGGAAAGCTCGATTTCGTCCACTTCGCCGGTAATGGGCTCCCGGTTGCCCAGCACGGCGCAGCCCACCTCGAAGCCCGGGATGTTCTCCTCTATGAGCACCTGGCTGTCATACTGGAAAGCCAGGGACACGGCGGCGGCCAGATGCTCCCTGCAGGCCACTTTCGTGACGCCGTAGGAGGAGCCTGCCTTGACGGGCTTCACGTAGAGGGGATAGCCGATTTCCTCGGCGAAATCTTCCATGCGCCGGGCGGGGGTATCGGGCTCCGCCACCAGATGCTTCGGCACCCGTACGCCCTCCAGGCTGACCAGACGGTGGGCGCGGTCTTTGTCCATGCCCAGCGCGGAGGCCAGGGTGCCGCAGCCTGCGATGGGGATGCCAGACAGCTCCAGGAGCCCCTGGAGGGTGCCGTCCTCGCCGTTGCCGCCGTGGAGCACCGGGAAAGCCACGTCCAGAGGGACGCGCTCGATGCCGCTTTCCTTCAGCAGCAACAGGCAGTTATCGCCGCGGTTGGGGGACAGGACAGCGGGGACGCAGTCCGCCGGGTTCTGCCAGGTATCGCTGAGCAGCTTCTCCACCGGGCCGGCGTAGTGGAACCACTGGCCGTCCTGGGAGATGCCAATCAGCACGGGACGATACTTTTCGCTGTCCAGGTTCAGGATGACGCCTGAAGCGGAGGACAGGGACACGCTGTATTCCGGGGAGCAGCCCCCGAAGAAAACGCCTACATTTATCTTGTTCATCATAAAACCTTCCTTTGCCATAAAGATATCAGGGGACGCGCCCGCAGGCTCCATTCCCTTCACACATATCCTACAACCAAAGAGGGGAAAAGTAAAGAGGGGGAAGTTTAAGATTTTTTTAATGATATTATTTTCCTTATTTTACAAATGGGGGTGGGAAGTGTGTTATAATGACCTTATTCGTGAAGGAAACGGCGGGATGGCCGTGGGGAAGGGCTCCCGGGAACCGGGGACACGCCCGGAGAGGGAAGATGGAGGCAGGCATATGAGGTTCAGGACGCGGCTGCGGGTCACATTTATCGTTATCATCGTTCTGCCGTTGATTCTGACGGCGGCGGCATTCTGCGGGATCGGGCTGTATCTGATGAGCGCGCACCAGGGGTTCCCTGTCGTCCGGCTGGATTATACCACCATGACGGAGAACATGCGGGAGGTGGCCCATGCCACGGACGATGTGTTCTTCACGCTGAAAAAGCAGATCGAGGAAGATTCTTCCAGGCTGGCAGACATAGGGTATCTGGAGATGGTGAACTCCCGCATCTCCCACAAGACGACTTATATCCTCGTGCGGAAGGAGGATTCCCTCTATTATGCCGGAAACGAGGAGGCGGCGGAGGCGATTTTCCCAGAGCTGCCCGGATTCCAGGAGCAGGGCAGGACGGAGGGCTCCGGCATTTACTATGATGAGCTGGACAAATTCGTGAAGCAGCTGGACTTCTATTTTCCGGACGGCAGCAAGGGCAGCGCTTTCGTGGTCACCAAGGTGAATACGCTGATTTCCAGGAAACTGCTGGTGGATATGTTCGTGGCGATCTTCCTGATTCTGATTTTTACCAGTATCGTGCTGACCCGGTGGATCCACAAGGGGGTGTTCAATCCCATCAACGAGCTGAACATCGCTATGCGCAAGATCAAGGAAGGGAACTTCGATTATGTGCTGGAGACGGACGCCAAGGGGGAGATCGGCGACCTGTACCGCAATTACGAGGACATGCGGCTGCGGCTGAAGGAGACCACCGAGGAGAACCGGCAGAGCGAGAGGCAGAACAGGGAGCTGGTGAGCAATATCTCCCATGACCTGAAGACGCCCATCACGGCGATCAAGGGCTATGTGGAGGGCATCATGGACGGGGTGGCGGTCACGCCGGAGAAGATGGATAAGTATATCAAGACCATTTACAACAAGGCCAACGACATGGAGCGGCTGATCAATGAGCTCACCTATTACTCGGGCATAGACAATAACAGGATTCCATATAATTTCCATCGGATAAACGTATCGGATTATTTCGGGGACTGCGTGGAGGAGGTGGGGCTGGATCTGGAGCAGCGCAACATCGAGCTGAATTATTCCAATCTGGCCAAGCCGGACACCATGGTCATCGCCGACCCGGAGCAGATGAAGAAGGTCATCAACAATATCATCAGCAACAGCGTGAAATATATGGATAAGCCCCACGGGGTGATAGATATCCGGATTCTGGACGAGACGGATTCCGTCCGCATCGAAATCGAGGACAACGGCAAGGGCATCGCCCAGAAGGATCTGCCGAAGATTTTCGAGCGGTTCTACCGCACGGACGCCTCCCGGAATTCCGCCCAGGGCGGCAGCGGCATCGGGCTGTCCATTGTGCGGAAGATCATTGAGGATCACGGCGGCTATATCTGGGCCACGGGCAAGGAGGGTGAGGGCACCTGCATCCATTTTGTGCTGCGGAAGTATATCGAGCTTCAGGACGATAAATAGGGCTGCTGTCAGGGGGAAACGGCAGGGGACGGACTGGGAAATGGCTAAATCGGCGGGAAAGTCGGAATAAGGAAGGATGGAACTAGAAAAACTGGAATAAGAAAGGGAAAGGTCAGGTAGAGTATGAGCAAAATATTGATTGTGGAGGACGAGGTGGCTATCGCGGATCTGGAGAAGGACTATCTGGAGCTGAGCGATTTTCAGGTGGACATCTGCAACACGGGGGACGAAGGGCTGACCATGGCGCTGAACGGCGAATACAATCTGGTGATCCTGGACCTGATGCTGCCGGGCATGGACGGTTTTGAGGTATGCCGGAAGATTCGGGAGGAGAAGAACATCCCGATTCTGATGGTCTCTGCCAAGAAGGACGACATCGACAAAATCAGGGGGCTGGGCCTGGGGGCGGATGATTATATGACCAAGCCTTTCAGCCCCAGCGAATTGGTGGCCAGGGTCAAGGCCCATATGGCCAGGTACGAGAGGTTAGTTGGGACGAACCAGAAGCCGCAGAACGATATCGTGGAGATTCGGGGCATCCGCATCGACAAGACGGCCCGCCGTGTCTATGTGAACGGAGAGGAGCGGGCTTTCACCACCAAGGAGTTCGATCTGCTGACGTTTTTGGCGGAGAACCCCAACCATGTGTACACGAAGGAGGAGCTGTTCCGGGAGATTTGGGATATGGACTCTATCGGCGACATCGCAACGGTCACGGTGCATATTAAGAAGATTCGGGAGAAGATTGAGAAGGATACGGCGAAGCCGCAGTATATTGAGACGATTTGGGGGGTTGGGTACCGCTTCAAAGTGTGAGAAGAAGTTCTAAGCCTGCAAGAGGGTGCATGGCACATCTCTCTAGTACGCAGGCTTAGAACTTCTGGATTTGCTTGGGCAAATGGATTCGCTCGCATTTTCAGGTTTGCGTCGGACTGGCGGGTGTTGGTTGGAGGATTGGGAATCTTTGGGGTTTGGGTTTTGGGAGGAGAGTATGCTGCCAGGGGTTTTTTTGGAGAGGATGCAGCGGGTGCTGGGGGAGGAATTTGGGGATTTTTTGGAGAGTTTTGAGGGGGAGCGGTTTCAGGGGCTGCGGTTGAATCCTCTTAAGGTTGGGGGAGACGGGCGGAGTGCTTTGGAACGGTTCGGAGTTGGAGGGGATGTTCCGGATGGGGAGGGGAATGGATTTGCCCATTTGAGCAGGGTTCCCTGGGCGGAGGATGGGTTTTATTTTTCTGCTTTGGATCAGCCGGGGAAGCATCCTTTTCACGAGGCGGGGGTGTACTATATTCAGGAGCCCAGTGCTATGGCTCCGGCGGAACTTTTGGATGTGCGGCCTGGGGAGCGGGTGTTGGATTTATGCGCGGCTCCGGGCGGGAAGAGCGTGCAGATAGGGGCGAAGCTGCGGGGCAGGGGGCTTCTTGTGAGCAATGAGATACATCCCGCCAGGGCGAAGATATTGTCGGAAAATGTAGAGCGGATGGGCATCCGCAATGTTTGTGTCACCAATGAGACGCCGGAGCGTCTGGCGGAATTTTTCCCGGGGTTTTTTGACCGGATATTGGTGGACGCGCCCTGTTCGGGGGAGGGGATGTTCCGCAAGAATGAGGATGCCTGCGCTGAGTGGAGCCTGGACAACGTCAGGCTGTGCGCGGAGAGACAGGACAGGATATTGGACTGTGCCGCGGGGATGCTCCGTCCCGGCGGGAGGTTGGTGTATTCCACCTGCACCTTTGCCCCGGAGGAGGACGAGGGGAGCGTGTGCAGGTTTCTGCGCCGTCATAGGGAATTCAGGATTCTGCCGGTGGATAAGAGGAAGGCGGGGCTGGAGGGGTGTGATGGGATACCGGGCAGTGGCGGGCTGCCGAGCTATGGTTGTGACGGGTTGTCAGGCGGTGACGGGCTGGAAGGCAGTGACGGGCTGTCGGGTAGTGGTGGGCTGGAAGGCAGTGACGGGTTATCAGGCAGTGAAGGGCTGCCGGATTATGCGGATGTGCCCGTGGTGGGGTTGGAGCATGCGGTGAGGCTGTGGCCTCAGCGGATTAAGGGGGAAGGGCATTTTGCGGCAGTTCTTCAGAAAGAGGGAGAAATGCCGGAAGGGTATCGCTCTTTCGCCATAAAGGAAACGGCAGGACGGATATCCGCGGACATGGAGAAGGCTTATGAAGCATTCTGTAAAGAGAATCTGCGCACCGGGCAAGGTTTTTTGAAGGCTGGTGAAGGGGATATGCGGAAGCAGAGTTTGGCGGCAGGGATGGGCGGCAGATATCTGGCATTCGGGGACAATCTTTATCTGGCTCCGTTGGACATGCCGTCTTTGAAGGGATTGAAAGTGCTGCGGCCCGGCCTGCATCTTGGCCAGCTGAAAAAGAACCGATTTGAGCCGGCACATGCGTTGGCACTGGCGCTGGCTCCGGGGGATGCCGTCCATGTGTGGAACCTGGACTCTGGCAGCCCGGCGGCGTCTGCCTATCTGAATGGCCAGACCTTTTCCGCACAGGGGGAGAAGGGCTGGTATCTGATATGCGTGGACGGATTCAGCATGGGCTGGGGGAAGCTGGCCGGAGGTATCATGAAGAACCATTATCCCAGAGGGCTGCGGCGATAGGAATGCCGCCTATGGGCTGGGACAGGCTCCGGTATGCCGGAATGCCATAGAATAATTGGCAGTATAGAGCATTTCTACGGACATCTTGAAATAAAGTCATGTGGAAGCCTTGGATTATGTTCCGTTGCATTGAAAGGAGATGTCGCCATTTTTCTGCATGTTGGATTGGCTGGTTTTATGATTTAGGAATTGTCGGAAAATAACTGCTGCAATTGCTTCAGGCAAAAGCCCGGAAATACAATAAAAATTGCCATAAACTTGCAGCAGTTATTTGTAGACAATTCCTTATTGTGGGGATGCAGATATGGCATTTCAGGAATGGAAATGAATGGGACATAGATGAGACGGAGGATGGGGATGCTGACGGAAATCGTATACGAGGATAAGGAAGTGCTGGTGGTGCGGAAGCCCGCCGGGCTTGCCACCCAGACGGCCAGAGTGGGGCAGCAGGATGTGGTCAGCGAGCTGAAGAATTATCTTCGGCATTCCGCTGGCTCTTTTGTCAGTAACGACATATCTGGCGGTTGTGGAAAACCTGGCAGTGGTGGCAAAGCTTACGGCTGTGGAAAACCTGGCAGTGATGGCAAAGCCTACGGCTGTGGAAAACCTGGCAGTGGTGGCAAAGCTTACGGCTGTGGAAAACCTGGCGGTAATGGCAAAAATCATGGCAGCGGCAAAGCGGAGCCTTATCTGGGGGTCATCCATCGTCTGGATCAGCCGGTGGAGGGGCTGTTGGTGTTCGCTAAGAACAGGGCTGCGGCCTGTTGCCTCACGGAACAGCTGCAGGGTCAGGACGAGGAGGAGAATGGTTTTTCCAAGCATTATCATGCAGTCCTCTGCGGCATACCGGCCCGGAACACTGGGCGGCTGACGGATATTTTGTCTAAGGAATCTGTTATGGTGGGTACGCACAGGGAATATAGGGCTGTAGTCAATGGAGTGGCTCAAGAAGCTGATATTTTGAGGGAAAATGTTCGGCCTACCGATGCTGGGTCTGTCAGGGCTTCATCCGCTCATGTTGAGCCTGTCAGGAATCTGCCCACCGATACGGAGTCCGCCATGGTTTCACCCATTGATGCAGATTCTGCCAGGATTTTGTCTGCCGATGCGGATTCTGCCAGGACTCCGTTCACCAATTTAGTTTCTGTCAGGATTTCGCCCACCGATGTTGCGTCTGTCAGGATTTCGCCCACCGATGTTGCGTCTGTCAGGATTTCGCCCACTGATGTTGAATCTGTCAGCGTTTCGTCCACCAATGTTGCGTCTGTCAGCGTTTCGTCAGCCAACGATGGGTCTGCCGGTATTCCGTCTGTCCCCGGGCATTCCGGGGAAAATCTATCCTCAGGCCACAGGGCTGAACTGGAGTATGAAATCCTGCAGGTGCGGGAAGCGGAAGGGCTGTCCCTGGCGGACATCCGGCTGATTACGGGGCGTTTCCATCAGATTCGCGCCCAGATGGCCCATGCGGGTACTCCGCTTCTTGGCGACATGAAATACGGGAGCGAAGCGTCCAAAGCGCTGGCCCGAGGGCTGGGAGTCCGGTACGTGGCCCTTTGCGCATGCAGCCTGGAATTTCGCCATCCCGTCTCCGGGAAGCGGATGGAGTTTCGGATTGAGCCGAAAAATCCAGCATTTTCCTTTTTTTCACAGCTATGAAATCCTTTAAAAATATCATACTAATGTCAGACATAGATGCAGCCAGGCGAGGGAGCGGTTCCCGGGATGGACGTTGGCTTCAGACGGCTTTGGTGGCAGAGCCGCACAGGCAAGAATCCGCGCGCTGTACTGCTGCGGCATGGAGGTTTGGTATGATAGAGAAAATCAAAGAAAACAGATTCGCGAGACTGCTCCTGCTGACGGGGGCAGTTTATTTTTTCCTGAAAGTCATAGCGCCGCTGACGGCACCGGTGCTGACGGCCATGCTGTTCGTGACCATCTTCGGGCCGCTGCTTTTGAAGATGCAGAAGAAGCTGCGTATCCACAGGCAGATAGGGGCGCTGCTGCTGTTGCTTCTGGCCTGCGGCTTGCTGGTGGTGCTGCTGTGGGTGCTGTTCTCCTGGATGATATCCAGTCTGCCCGGGCTGGTGAGGTGGCTGGATTCGCTGGAACTGGAATTGTCCGATTTCATACATGATATCTGCGGCATCGTGGGGAAGTCACTGGGAATCGACAATATGTACCTGGAGCAGATGCTGCAGGAGGGCATCCAGGAGGGAATCGACTATTTTCAGCTGCAGTTTCTGCCCGGGATGCTCTCACAATCTCTGGCTTATGTGAAGACGCTGGCCACGGTCGGGGGGTTTTGGGTGACATTTTTAATCGCCACGGTGCTTTTGGCGAAGGACTATGACGATATCATGAACCGTCTGCTGAACCGGGAAGAGTGCTATGTCTATCTGGAGATCATCTGCGGGATTATACGGTATATCGCCACTTTTGTGAAGGCCCAGATGATTATCATGAGCACCATAGGGGCGTTGACGGCGACGGTGCTGGGCATTGCCGGGATACCGAACGGCGTGCTCTGGGGGCTTCTGGCGGGGGTGCTGGACGCGCTGCCGTTCATCGGGACGGGGGTGGTTCTGGTGCCGCTGTCTTTGCAGCAGTTTTTTGCGGGAAATTATGTCCAGGGGGCGGCCTGTCTGCTGGTGTATGTGGCCTGTATCTTCATCCGGGAGCTGCTGGAGCCGAAGCTGATTGGCAAGAAGATAGGGGTGTCTCCGGTGCTGATACTGCTGTCGATTTATGCGGGCATCAAGCTATTCGGCATCTGGGGAATCATTGGCGGCCCCCTGGGATTCATTATGATTTACCAGGCTTATCTCAGCCTGGAGAGACGGGCGCAGATGCCTGTGGCGGAGTAGGGGCTGTGGATTTATCAAAAAAATTGAAAAGATTTAAAACTTTTTCAGCGCGGTAGAAGTTATATTATGTAGGAAGCAAAAGTAGTTTTCTATAATCGAAAGCGGCGCGAAGGGCGCGCCTATTATCAGAAGCGAAGTGCATGCTTCCGACAAGCTATATTATAGGAAGCAAATGTAGCTTCCTATAATCGAATGCGGCGCAGAGGACGCGCCTTTTATCAGAAGCTAAGTGCATGCTTCTGATAAGTTATATTATTAGAACAAAACATGGGAAGGATACAAAGGAGCCGTTGTGGACGAGCGTCAGTGGGTGCAGGCCATTCAGAAAGGGGATAAAAGGTATCTTCAGGATATCGCGGAGAAGTATTACGACGATATCTTCCGTTTCTGCGCCTTTCAGACAGGCAGCAGGGAGGACGCCTATGATATGGCCCAGGAGACGTTTCTGCGGTTCATCCGGTATGTGGAGGGGTATCATGACCGGAATCTGAAGGGATATCTGCTGACCATCGCCATGAATGTGTGCAGAGACTACCTGAGACGGAAGAGCAGGGAGGACGCGGTGACGGTGCGCTGTGGGGAAGACTGGCAGTGGAATGACGCGATTGCCGCAGCTTCCGGCAGCGCAAGACCCAGACAGAGGAGTGGAATCGCTGAGGCTGGCGGAGCAGAGCGGAGCCGGAGAGATAGGGCCGATAGTGCAGAGCGGAACCGTAGTGTGGAGCGGAACCGTAGTGCAGAGCGGAACCGTAGTGCGGAGCGGAACCGTAGTGCGGAGCGGAACCGAAGAGACAGAGCCGCTGGTGCCGGTGGAGCAAGGTGGAGCCGGAGAGAAGGAGCCGATGGAGACGCTGGCGCGGAGCGCAGCCAGGAAGATGGAGCCGCTGGGGCTGGCGGAGCAGAGCGTAGCCGGAGAGAAGGAGCCGCTGGGGCTGACGGAGCAAAGCGTAGCTGGGGAGAAGGAGCCGCTGGGGTTGGCGGAGCAGAGCGGAGCCGGAGAGATGAGGCCGACGCGCTTGGCGGAGGAGGGGAGAAGCCGGGCGCGGCTTGGATGCCTGGGCTGGCGGGGGCAGATGCGGAAGGGAATCGGGCGGTGGATCCGGAGCGGCATGCCGTGGAAGCGGATGTCCATGCCAGGCTGATGCAGGCGCTGGCGCAGCTGCCGGACATGCAGCGGGAAGCGATTCTGTTACATTATTTATATGATTTGAAATACCGGGAAATCGGGCGGCTGACGGATGCTTCGGTGTCCTCGGTGAAGTCCCGCGTCCGACAGGGGATGGAGAAGCTGCAGGGCATTCTCCGGCAGGAGGATTTTCTGGATTGATGACAGGAAGCGGAATGAGAGAAGCGATTATGGAAAAAGAGAAAGACAGAGCGGTAAAAGAACAGATTCTACAGAAAGACAGAGAGGCGGAGAAGCTTGCGCACATGCTGCAGACCCTTGCCCCGGAAGAAGGCAGAAGGGACCGGGCGCTCCGGGAGATACGGCAAGCCGCCCAAAGGAAGACGATTCGCCGAACCCTATCGCCCCTGGAGCTGGCCTGGACAGAGCTGCAGTACATCTCCCCCGGGTTCTGGCTCTTACAGGGGGCGCTCGCGGTGGCGCTGGTGATCTTGCTGGAGGAGACTGCCCTGAATGAGGGCGGGCTGAAGGACTATCTGCCGTGGGCATCCGTGCTGGCGGCGTGGATGGGCGTGGCGGGCTGCGTCAGCCTGGGGCGGCATTTTTCCCGGGGGATGGCGGAGCTGGAGCAGAGCTGTTTTTTCAACCTGTCCCAGCTCTGGACAATCAAGATGGCCTTGTCAGGCACGGCGGATATCCTGATTCTTCTCCTGGCCAGCGGCAGAATCGCGGCAGAAGCTTCCGTTCCTTTCATACAGGTCTGTCTCTATGTGCTGGTGCCGTTGGTGCTTGCCAATATATGCTGCCTTCTGTTCTTCACAGCCATCCGGGGCGGCAGAAGCCGGTACGGCCAGCTGGCCATGGCGTTTATTGCCGGAATCATTGCCGTAATTCCCGCGTCCTGGCCCGAGGAAGCTTATGGGGGGGCGTCCTTGTGGGCCTGGGTGCTGGCTCTGTTTTGCGGAATGGGAATCTATCTGTGGCAGCTGCGGTGCATGTACATGAAAATCAGGAGGGGTGAGATAGTATGTTGGAACTGACCTTGGAGGGAGTGACAAAAAAATACGGGGACAAGAAGGCCGTGAGCGGGGTTTCCTGCACCCTGGGCCAGGGCGTGTACGGGCTGTTGGGGGCCAACGGTTCCGGCAAGACCACTTTGCTGCGGATGATCTGCGGCATCCTGGAAGCCACGGAGGGCAGCATCCGCTATGGCGGCAGCCGGATCGGGGAGCTGGGGGCGGAGTACCGGCGGGTTCTGGGCTATCTGCCCCAGGATTTCGGGTATTATCCGGAGTTCACGGCGAAGCGTTTCCTGTTGTATCTGGCGGCGCTGAAAGCCATGCCGAAGGAGGAGGCCGAGGCCAGGACGGAGGAGCTCCTGGAGATGGTGGAGCTGACACGGGAGAAGGGGAAAAAAATCAAGACCTTCTCCGGCGGCATGATACGCAGACTGGGCATCGCCCAGGCCCTTCTGAACAGCCCGGAAATCCTGATTCTGGATGAGCCGACTGCCGGCCTGGATCCCAGGGAGCGCATCCGTTTCCGGAATATCATCAGTTCTCTGTCAAAATGCCGCACTGTCATCCTGTCCACCCACATCGTGTCGGATGTGGAGTACATAGCGGATGAAATCCTCCTGATGAAAGAGGGGGCGCTGCTGGCTACCGGGGACATGGGCAGGATGCTGGAGATGGTCAGGGGAAAGGTGTGGGAGTGCATCGTGAAGCCGGAGGACACGGAACGGTACCAGGCGTACTTCAACGTCAGCAACCTACGCAACACGGAGGAGGGCGTCCGGCTGCGCATCGTATCCGACACCCGCCCCATGGAAGAAGCACAGCCGGCGGATCCGGATCTGGAAGATGTCTACCTCTACCACTTCCGTGAGCGGTAAAGAGACAGGGTCATGCCATGGGCTGCAGATATTTTATAGCTGACCGACACTCCAGGGAATTGTCCTTTAACAACTTGTTCAGGAAAAAGCCTGGAAATCGAACAAAAGCCGCCATGAACCCGTATCAGTTATTTGTAGACAATTCCTTACGATGCGGGATCATAGCCGTTTTGTACGGGAATAGGAGAGTGTAAATGTTCAAGGCAGAAATGTATCGTCTTTTATCGAAAAAAGTGGCTGTGGCCGCCATGCTTGTGGCGTTGTTTTTCATCATATATTTTACCATGGGCAATACTGTCTGGGGCGAAGGGCTGATTGACGATGGGGAGATATACCATGGGACGGCGGCCATTGCCAAAGACAAGGAGATAGCGGCGGAATTCACTGGCCCGCTTACCGAAGAGACAGTGAGGGCCATCTGGGAAAAATACGGCCCTCCGATCAATTATTATTCCCGCAGCACTACCCTGGAGGGCATGCGGGAGGCAGCGGCGAAAGGCGGCAATGACAATTATTGCAATCGTTTCGTGGCCAGGAAGTTCGGGGAGGTGGTCAAGGATGAGGAGGGAGAGACCACTTATGTGCTGGCGGAAGGCTGGACGGAGAGCCGGTATCTACAGGGAGATTATATGTTCGGTTATACCGGGAGCTCGTCCTGGTTCTGGGACAGATTCCTGCTGGCCTATATCCTGGCCCACATTGCCATCATCATCTTGCTGTGCCCCATGTTCTCGGAGGACTATGCCTGCCGCACGGCGGATATCATTCTGCCCACGGCAAAAGGGCGCTTTTCCCTCTGGCGGCTCAGGATGGGGGTGGGCTGTCTTCTGGCAACGGCTTATTACTGGCTGGCCTGCGGGAGCATTTATCTGCTGTATATCGTTTATTATGGCACGGCGGGGCTGGAGGTCAGCTGCGGGCTGTCGGGGATTCCCGTCTTTTATCTGGAGGATTCCATGTCCATGGGGAAGGGGCTCCTTATCCTGTATCTGTGCGGATGGTTCTCCGCGCTGGTGGTGGCTGTGGTGACCTGTGGGATTTCTGCCGGATGCAGGCAGACTTTTTCCTCGCTGGTGCGCTCGCTGTTCTTCTACATAGGGCCTTTTGCCTTCAGGGAGATTGTGCTGGATTCCCTGCCGATGGGAGTGGTCAACTCGCTGCTCCGCTCGGTCTGCTATGGGATGCCTCTGTCCTACCCGGGGGCTTTCGCAGAGGCGCCCGGCGGTGCCCGGGTCTTCCTGACGGCCATGGGGCTGGCGGCGGCCCTGATCGGCGCGGGGGCGGGGGTGTGGGGGCATTGTCGGCACCAGGTGCAATATGGATGGCCCACGAGAGGGTAGGATGCCGTGGGTTCCGGGGATGCGGCCCCTTCGTGGGCCGGGGGCGCAGAGCCTGGAAGAAGGGCAGCAGCCATGGATATTATCCTCTCGTGGGCCGGGGGAGGCAGTCTTTACAGACTGCCGGATATGCTCAAGACCGCCGGAATTTGCTTATCTGTTTAAGGTTAGTGTACGCTTATTCGGTGGTAAGGAATTGTCTACAAATAACTGATGCAAGTTTATAGCCGTTTTCGTTGTATTTCTGGGCTTTCTCCTAAACAAGTTGCATCAGTTATTTTCCGACAATTCCTAAGGAAATGGATGGAAACGGCATATCTGCCGGGACGAAAAAGGGACAGGGCCTGCGGCCATGTCCCTTTCCGCGCTCAGAAGGTATACTCTCTGGACTGGCAGTAATAATAGGTCTGGAGCCTGCTGCGCCTGTCATAGGTCACAGTATAGCATTCTGTCGGCTCGCTTGCCTGTGCTGCCTTTTCCAGCGTGGCGGTAAAAGGAGAGACCTGGGAAGTCTGGGGCTGCCGCTGTCCGGAACCCTCTCTTTCCCTTCTCGGCTTCGACGCGCCGGATACCATCTGAATCGGATACACTTTGAAATAGCCCTGAATTCCAACTCCGTTTGCTCCGTTAATCCCTCCTTGGATGTATATTTCAACAGTGTCTCTTTCTTATAAGATATATCGGCGAAAATGATGGAAAAAATGACTGATTTCTAAAAAAAATATTAAATCAGGCAACATGTGGGAAAGTGAGAAAAAGAAAAAAAAGAAGAGAAAACAAAAGATTAAAAGAGAAATGAGGATTTGTTTATCTGTGGATATATTTGCAAAGACTACCATATAAAACTATTATATGTTCCAGAGATTAGCACTCGAACCAAATGAGTGCTAACAAGAAAAATGAAGACAACAGGAGGCAATTACCATGAAATTAGTACCTTTAGGTGACAGAGTCGTATTGAAGCAGTTGGTTGCGGAAGAGACCACGAAGTCCGGTATCGTTCTTCCCGGACAGAGCAAAGAGAAGCCCCAGCAGGCAGAGGTGGTTGCGGTAGGCCCTGGCGGCATGGTGGACGGCAAGGAAGTGAAGATGGAGGTAAAGGCCGGCGACAACGTGATCTACTCCAAGTATGCCGGAACGGAAGTGAAGCTGGACGAGGAAGAATTCATCGTAGTAAAGCAGAACGATATCCTGGCAGTCATAAACAACTAAGGAAATCTAAGGCCTGAAAGCACCAGGCCAAAGGTTTCTAAGTTGTCGGAAGAAACGCAGCGGTGTTTCTTCCAGTTGTGAAGCAAGATAAGTTATACTGCTTAACGATTTCACTTACCGTGAAACCAGACTGCATAACGCTGACTGGCTCAATCGCATGATTACATTAGGCGGTATTCAGCGTTATGCAGTATAGAATAATAAATCATTTAGAAAATGGAGGCATGATTATCATGGCAAAAGAGATCAAATACGGAGCGGAAGCCCGTGCAGCATTAGAGTCCGGTGTCAATCAGCTCAGCGACACCGTGAGAGTGACCCTTGGACCCAAAGGAAGAAACGTAGTACTGGACAAATCTTTCGGAGCGCCCCTGATCACCAACGACGGCGTGACCATCGCAAAGGAGATCGAGCTGGCGGACGCTTTTGAGAACATGGGCGCACAGCTTGTGAAGGAAGTGGCTACCAAGACCAATGACGTGGCAGGCGACGGCACCACCACCGCCACCGTTCTGGCCCAGGCAATGGTGAACGCAGGCATCAAGAACCTGGCAGCAGGCGCCAACCCCATCATCCTGAGAAAAGGCATGAAGAAAGCCACCGAGTGCGCTGTGGAAGCCATCTCCAAGATGAGCCAGAAGGTGAACGGCAAGGAGCATATCGCCAGAGTCGCCGCTATCTCCGCGGGAGATGAGGAAGTAGGACAGCTGGTTGCCGACGCTATGGAGAAGGTCAGCGGAGACGGCGTCATCACCATCGAAGAGTCCAAGACCATGCAGACCGAGCTCGACCTGGTGGAAGGCATGCAGTTCGACAGAGGCTATATTTCCGCTTACATGGCTACAGACATGGACAAGATGGAAGCGACTCTTGAGAATCCCTGTGTCCTGATCACAGATAAGAAGATTTCCAATATTCAGGAGATTCTGCCTATTTTGGAGCAGATCGTACAGTCCGGCGCGAAGCTGCTGATCATCGCCGAGGACGTGGAGGGCGAGGCCCTGACCACATTGATCGTCAACAAGCTGCGCGGCACTTTCAATGTAGTGGCTGTAAAGGCCCCCGGCTACGGCGACAGGAGGAAGGATATGCTGCAGGATATCGCCATCCTTACAGGCGGTACCGTCATCAGCTCCGATCTTGGCTATGAGCTGAAAGATGCTACCATGGATATGCTGGGCCATGCCAAGTCCGTAAAGGTTCAGAAAGAGAATACCGTCATCGTGGACGGCGAGGGCGACAAGAGTGAAATCCAGGCCCGCATCGCCCAGATTAAGAAGCAGATTGAAGAGACCACTTCCGATTTCGACAGGGAGAAGCTGCAGGAGAGACTGGCAAAGCTGGCCGGCGGTGTTGCTGTTATCCGCGTAGGCGCTGCTACCGAGACCGAGATGAAAGAGGCGAAGCTCCGTATGGAGGACGCTCTGGCAGCTACAAGAGCTGCTGTGGAAGAGGGCATCATCTGCGGCGGCGGTTCCGCTTATATCCATGCTGCCAAGGAAGTCGCCAAGCTTGCTGAGACCCTGGAGGGAGATGAGAAGACAGGTGCCAGCCTGGTTCTGAAGGCTCTGGAGTCCCCTCTGTACCACATCGCTGCGAACGCAGGCCTTGAGGGCAGCGTCATCATCAACAAGGTGAGAGAGTCCGAGCCCGGCGTAGGCTTCGACGTGCTGAAGGAAGAGTATGTGAACATGGTTGACGCAGGCATCCTGGATCCCGCCAAGGTGACCAGAAGCGCCCTGCAGAACGCTACCAGCGTGGCAAGCACACTGCTCACCACCGAGAGCGTCGTGGCCAACATCAAGGAAGAGACCCCCGCTATGCCCGCAGGCGCAGGCGGAATGGGCGGCATGATGTAATCGCCCGGAAGCTTCCTGGGACGGGAATGACAGAAACAGAATAGATACACCGGAGGGGCCGGCGCGATGGCAGAGGGAAACCTGCCAAAGCGGCGGCCCCTTTTTCTCGCCGGCGCATCTTCGGGGATTCCAAACGGATGCCATTTATGGTAAGATAATAAGAAAACAGACAGGAGGGCAAGGCAATGAACCGTTTTGAATATGTGGTAGTGTCGATTGAGGGAGATTACGCGAACCTGAGGCGCACGGACATTGAATCCGACGAGCTGAAGCTGGTGGCCAGGGCGCTTCTGCCGCCGGAGATCACAGAGGGGACAAGGCTCCTCTATGAGTGGATGGAGTACAGCATCCTCTGATTCCTACCTCTCATATATCAAAATTTACCTCTTGCGCAAAAAGCATTTACAGATTCCGGTTTTCCTGTATACTAAGGCTATGGAAAAAAACAGGGCCAGAACTGCACCGCAGCAGTAAAGGAAAACACATGAAGGTAAAAATTGAAATCCTTGAGGGGATGCCGGAGGAGGAAGTGATCATCCGGTGCCCCGGGCTGAGCGATTCCGTCATAGCGCTCCAGAACTACATATCGAAGCAGGGCAGCGCGAAAAGATGCCTTTCCCTGAAAAACGGAGAGACGGAATTCTATGTCCCCATGGAGGAGATTTATTTCTTCGAGACGGAGGGCCGGGAGCTGCGGGCCCACACGGCGGACAGGATCTTCTTCTGCGGCTACAAGCTCTACGAGCTGGAGGAGCTGCTGCCGGGGAGCTTCATGCGGGTGTCGAAGTCCACCATCGTAAATCTGGACTTCGTCTATTCCATCACCAGGAACCTGACGGCCTCCAGCGTCATGGAGTTCGCGGGGACGAAAAAGAAAGCCATGGTGTCCAGGGCTTATTTCAAGGCGGTGACGGAGCGGCTGAAAGCCCGGAAGCTGGGTGGATGACGGGAAAACGATTGGAATGATACGGAAAAGGGGTAAATTGATATGAGGAGAAAAAACGTTTTTTGGGGTCTTGTGTTTTTGACGGGAGCGGCGGCGCTCCTGCTGAGCAGGTTGGGCTTCCTGAGAGGCGTGGGCTTTTGGTCCATCGTATGCAACATCTTCCTGGCATCGGTGCTGGTCAAAGGCATCGCGAAGAGGAGCTTTGAGAAGATGCTGTTCTCCCTGGCCTTCCTCATCATCGTCAACGATGAGCTGCTGGGCCTGGAGGCCATCACGCCCTGGCCGGTGCTGGGCGCTGCTCTGCTCGGCAGCCTGGGCCTGAACCTTCTGTTCCCCAAATCCGCCAAATGGGGCAGCCATCCGGCATGGGGCAGGGGAGAGGGAGCGGAGGAGTGCGAGAGCGTCGTCCGCGTCTTCTATAAGAACACCTTCGGAGATGCCACGAAATATCTCTCCGGCGTGGTGGGCCGGGTGGAGGCGGAGAATGCCTTCGGCTCCATGCAGATCTACTTCACGGAGACCCTGCTGGAGGGCCACAGGGCCCAGGTGGAGGTGCAGTCCTCCTTTGGCAATACGGTGCTCTATGTCCCCGCTGTGTGGAAGGTGGTGACGGACGTGCGGGTCGCCTTCGGAAACGCAGAGGAGAACGGGAACTGCAACCCTTACGGCGAGGACGTGCTGTACGTGGGGGGCTCAGTGAACTTCGGCAATCTGGAAATCGTGTACGTGGGGGAGGAAGAGTGCGCGGGGAGCGAAAAGGCGGAATAAATATTTACAAAAATTTAAGAAAGCTATTGACAAACTCCGCATTTAGGTCTAAACTGAATTTGTAAATGATGATGATTAGTGTAAGAGTGGCCCACAAGCCACTCTTACTTGCATGTAGGAAGAATTTTGGGGAGAGCTTTGGAATGTCGCGCAGAGAGGATTATGAGAACAGGACACAGGCGCTGTTAGAGCCCATCGCTAGGGCAAACGGCGTATCCATCTATGACGTGGAATATATAAAGGAAGGCGCGGACTACCATCTGTGCGCCTACATCGACAAACCCGAGGGCGTGAACATCCAGGACTGCGAGAACGTGAGCCGCGCCCTGTCCGATGCCCTGGACAGAGAGGACTTCATCGCGGACGCCTATGTGCTGGAGGTCAGCAGCCCGGGGCTGGGCCGGGCCCTGAAGAAGGATAAGCATCTCCAGGCCGCCCTGGGCGAGGACGTGGAGATCAGGCTCTTCAAGCCCGTTGATAAATGCAGGGAATTTTCGGGCAGGCTGGATGGCTTCGATGCGGACAGCGTCACTATCCTGGAGGGGGAGACGAGCAGGACATTCCAGCGCGGGGACATCGCGGTGATTCGCCTGGCAGTGGATTTTTAGGATGATTTTATACGGATTACAGGATTTTTCCTATTGATTTGGAGATAAAGGGATTGGCAAACAGCCGGAATGGAGGAAATGATGAACAAGGAATTGATGGAGGCGCTTGACATTTTGGAGAGGGAGAAGGAAATCAGCAAGGAGACCCTGTTCGAGGCCATAGAGAACTCACTGCTGACTGCCTGCAAAAACCACTTCGGCAAGGCGGACAACGTGCGTGTGGAGATAGACAGGGAGACCTGCGATTTCCTGGTATACGCCGAGAAGGAAGTCATGCCTGCCGCCGAGGACGTGGAGGATCCGGTCCTGCAGATCTCCCTGGAAGATGCAAGAGAGATTTCCTCCATGGCGAAAGCGGGCGATATGATTCATGTGGAGATCAAATCCAAGGAATTCGGACGTATTGCGACACAGAATGCCAAAAATGTGATTCTGCAGAAGATTCGGGAAGAAGAGCGCAAGGTGCTGTTTAATCAGTATTACGGTAAAGAAAAAGACGTGGTCACCGGGGTGGTGCAGCGCTATATCGGCAGGAACGTAAGCGTAAATCTTGGAAAAGTGGATGCGGTCCTGACGGAAAATGAGCAGGTAAAGGGTGAGATTTTCCAGCCGACGGAACGTATCAAGCTCTATATTCTGGAAGTAAAATCAACATCCAAAGGCCCGAAGATCCTGGTGTCCAGAACGCATCCGGAATTAGTCCGGCGCCTGTTTGAATCCGAAGTGACTGAGGTAAGAAGCGGCATTGTGGAGATCAAAAGCATTGCGAGAGAAGCTGGCAGCCGCACCAAAATCGCGGTGCATTCCAATGACCCAAATGTAGATGCAGTAGGCGCTTGTGTCGGAATGAACGGCGCCAGAGTAAATGCGATTGTAAACGAGCTGCGCGGGGAAAAGATCGATATTATTACGTGGAACGATAATCCCGCCATGCTGATTGAAAACGCGTTAAGCCCTGCAAAAGTCATTTCCGTAATTGCAGATGCCGAGGAAAAAAGCGCAAAAGTAGTCGTACCGGACTACCAGCTGTCCCTTGCCATTGGCAAAGAAGGGCAGAACGCAAGACTTGCCGCGCGTCTGACCGGATTTAAAATCGATATTAAGAGCGAAACTCAGGCAAGAGATGCCGGTGATTTTCTGGATTATGAAAATGACTATGAAGATGCGGATGAATACGACGAATATGCAGACAATGGTTATGATAACAGTGATTACGAGGACGGAACTTACGGACAGGAAGACGGTTATGCAGAAGAACCATATACAGAGGACAGTGATTACTACACAGATGAGCCATATGCAGAGGATAAAAACCGCTGCGCAGACGATAAAGACCATGATGCAGAAGAGTCATATGCAGATGCTGAAGACAGTTATAAAGAAGCATACGAAAATGACAAAGACGGTTATGACAAACAGTTATATACGGATGCTGAAGACAGTTATGTGGAAGAGTCATATGAAGCCGCAGACAACAG
>OFGX01000449.1_pt1 | contig 32211 bp, 27 predicted proteins | sample 1521831 | NCBI WGS metagenome assembly OFGX01 (sample SAMEA3504080, study PRJEB24116) | mouse gut metagenome | biome: mouse gut; feature: mouse-associated habitat; material: faeces | place: Denmark | collected 2011 | reverse complement strand
TTGATAATAAATTTAATAAAGTAGACTTGCCGCAACCACTGCTACCAATAATTGCGACTAGTCCATAGCCTGGAAACTCCAGCGATGCGTTTCGCACCGCTAAAGTCCCATTTTCATAAATTTTGTAAACATTGTTTAACTTTAACATATTTTACCTTATTATATTGAGAATGTTTCCTTTTTCCAATAAGAAGGCACTGTACCACCATCTGTTGTATATCTTCCACCAGTTATAAATGTTGTATTTTTATAGTCATGAGCATATTTAAATACAGGTATTACTCTTCCATTTGTCATTGTTAATGGTGTTTCTAAATATAAAAAATTAGTATCAATTTTTGTATCTTTTGCTAAAAATTTTCCAATAACATCAATTTTATTAAAACTTACCCCAATTTTAGGATTATTTCCAGTAACATTTATAATAATTGAATGTTTAATATATGGATAATTATTTGCTTTGTTATAAGGTGATTTAAAAGATAATTTCTTTCCGCCTAACCCAATATTTTGGTTACTAACATAATTATTATTAGTAACATCATACTTATTTTTTTCCTCTATTTCCCTGGATAATTGAACACCCAACTCTTTTTGTGAAGAATAAGAGACATCTGTTCCATAAAAATAATAATCAAATTGTTCAATACAATACTTATCAGTTTTATAATCAGTTGTTAATAATGACACTTCCATTTTAACTTCATATTGCGTACTATTAATTTTATTTGCAGATAAATTCATAAAAAATCCACCATATTCCCTATCCCCATCTTCAAAATAGCCCGCTACTGGGACAAATATACTAGTTACAGAGTTATCTGTTGCTAGTGGAGTTGCTTCTTCTGCTTTTGCTCCACTACAGAACAATACTGCCATTAATGTCATAACGACTAATAAAATTGATACCATTAATACTTTTAAATTTTTTTTAGTTTTTAACATAATTTTTACCTCCATTAAAAACCTAATTCCGAGTTCTGATTAAAATATAATTAAATTGATTTGTACTTTGATGTGCAATTTTAATCAATTTGCTATATTCCAACAAAGGTTATAGTATTTTAATAAAATACTAATTTAAATTTAACTATTATCTAATTTCATAATTTCCCCCTCCTTTGTATTTTTTAAATGACATAATTGTATAAATATTTACACTTTTATAGTAAAAAAATAATTACCCAAAAATCAATAGTTTTGCAGAATTAACAAGAATGTTTGCAGTTTTGACAACTTTTTGAAAATTTAAAGAAAAAACTCGGCTAAAAAACCGAGTTTTTATTGGTATAAATTTTTGTAATTTATTTATAAATTAAATAGTAAAAATTAATTTAAAAAGTGTTGTAATTTTGTCAATTACAACACTAATTTTTAGTTTAAGTTATCAATATTTAACATTCTTGCAAGTTTGCCTTTATCGTAAAAGAATTTACTGCCACCTTGAGCAACTACAAACTCTGGTTGGTCAATTATTTTGATATCTACAAACAACTTATCCTTAAAATAATTTGCAAGTCCTGTAAGTTTGCTGCCACCACCAGCCAAATAAAAACCGCTTTGTTCAATTATATTTAAATATGCTTTTGGTATCATCATACATACAGACGCAACAACTTCCACAATTTTATCAATTACACTTTGTACCAAAGGTCTTAATTCTGTAGCGGTAATTTTAACCTCACTATTAGTGCTTTGCAAAACTGACCTGCCCAAAATTGTAATAACTGACAAATCATTTTCTTCCAATGTTGCAAGACCAAGTTTAATGTCCTCACTACTTGTTTTGCTTACAATTAATTTATATTTTTCGCCAATATAATCAATTATTGCATAATCAATATTATCACCGCCAACATTTATGGAGCAAGCATTTATTATTCCGTCATCGCTTACAATTGCAATTTCGGTATTGCTACTGCCTATATTTATCAAAAACATTGCTTTGTCATTATTTATTGCTTTTACAGAAAGTGGGGACTCTACAATTACAACCTCTTTTACACCTGCTTTGTAAAAAGCCTCTTCTATCATACGTTTTTCGATATTATTAAGTCCGCAAGACACACTTGCAATTACACTAACATAATTTTTTAAAAACTTTTTTGGAGCCAAGCGGTTAATAAATGTTTTTAGCAAATAAACAAAAGCCACCTCGTTATCTACACTACCATTTTTTATAGGATAAATTAGTTGGGCATTGTTGTTTTTATTAATGTAACTTAGAGCCTCTCTGCCACAAGCAACATTTTCAAACTTGCTATTTAAGTTTGCAGTTGCAACAACGCAAGGCTCATTTAATAAAATTTGAGATTCCTTTCCTGCAATTACAATATTTTTGCTACCAATATCCACACTCAAACAAATTTTATTCATAACCCAATAACTCCTTACAAACATTAAGTATTTTATCCACTGGCATTCCAATAATAGTATTTATATCACCAGTATAACTATCCACTACTACTCCGTCTTGAATACCATAAGCACCCGCTTTATCAAGTGGAGAACCTGTATTTACATAATCCCAAATAACTTTATCAGTTAAATTTTTAAAAATTATATCACTTTTGTCAAAACCTACTTTAATTTTGCCGTTGTATGCCACTGCATAACCACTATAAACTTGGTGGCATTTGCCAGACAATTCCTTTAACATTTTAAAAGCATCTTGACTATCCTTTGGCTTACCATAAACTTTGCCATCTAACCAAACAATAGTATCGCCTGCAATTACAATGTCATTTGGATATTTTAAAGGCAAATCAAAAAGTTTGTTTTTTGATAATTCCTCTACTATCTCATTAGGCAAAGTTTTGCAATATTTTTCCTCTATATCGCAAGTTACAACTTTTGTTTGTAAAAAATGAGGACTTAATAAATCATACCTTCTTGGAGACTTAGATGCCAAAATTAATTTTTTATTTATTATCATAATCCCTAATAATTTTTCTATTTTCCTTTTCTACTTTATTATTTTTGATTTTTTTTGCTTTTAAAGCATAATAAACTATTGCTCCAACAAGGCATGGTGCCAATATACAAGTTAAAACAATAAAAGTAATGTTAACATTGTTTTGTCCACTTTCTGCAAAAGCAGTTGTTATTGTACAAATTGTCATAGATAAAACTGCTAAAATTGCCACCAATAATTTTTTCATAATATCCTCTATAGTAAACTATAAAATATTTTGTTTACTTATACATTAATTTTGATTTAATATTACATTTGCTACAATAAAATGTCATTAATTTGTATAATTACAAGTTATAAAATATAACTCAAAATTTTACAAAAAGAATTTCTTTTTCAATTCCAAAAAATATTTTTCTCTACCAAAAACCATCATAAGCAACAAAGTAATAATACCCACTGCCAAACAAATATATATCATAAAATGTATATGTTGATACATAAACCATGACATAATAACGGGCACGCAAGTTACTACGCACATTGCAGTTAGTGGCATAGATAATCTAATCCAGTCCTTATATCCAATAATCATAAAAGCAAATAGTGCTGCTATGCCACCCAACAAAAATGCTGGAGTCGCCCACACTAGTGCCCAATTTTGTTCTTCTGTTACAACAAACTTGCCATATATCATACTTTGAATATAAAAGCAAATTATAGCCGCAAACACACTATACCAAAAAATTTGTTTTCTAAAATCAAGATGGAAAAACAGACTTCTACCAATAGTAAACCAAAAAACTGTCCACCCAAACAAAATGTGGTATGCCCAAAAAATTCTTTCAGTTGCCAAAAAATTGACTAAAAAGCAAATACCTATAGATATTAAAAATGCGTACAAAAATATTCTAAAAAATATTTCTCTTACTACAATGCTTTTGCCTACTTTTGGATAACCATAATTAATTGCTGGCAAAGGTGTATTATTGTCTTCTTCCTCTCTTTCTATATAAGCGCCGCATAAAGGGCAATTTGTTAGATTATTATCTACTTTAACATTACATCTAGGACATTTATCAATCATTTTTTCGTCCTCCATTATTACCGCTTACAAATATTTCAAGCCCTTTATCTTGCAAAAACCTAAAAAATTCCCTTTCTAAATATGAATTTTTAATTGTTTTTACAAAGGTAAATACTGTTTTATTATTAAAACTACTTATTGTCATTGTAGAATTGTTGTATTTTTGCGGACCAATAATCAATTCGTACCTATCCACATACTCATTAAATTCTTTAGGCACATTCATTCTGCCCATATTGGTGACAATAAGGCTACTTACTCTATCCGCTTGATTATAATATGCAATTTTCATTATGATATTTTTTATAGACAAAGGCACTGCTCTTATAAGCCAGTTTCTTTCCAAAGAAAAGTTGCTATTTATAAAATTCTGAAAATTTTCCTTATTGCATCTTGTTCTGCTTTCCTTTGCCATTGCATCTAAAATTTCTTCAAAAGTCATATCCTTACTAGATGTTTCTTTTAACAATGTATTTACAAAGCCAGAAAACATTCTTACAGTAGATGACGGAAAATAATGCCTTAAATCAACTGAATATTGTATAGATATTGGACGTTTTGAGTTTTTGTTTACTGCGTCATATTTCCTTTTAGTATAAAGCACGTATGCTAAAACACCAATAATATATTCGTTTAAAGTAACACCTGCTGAATGACTAAGTTCCAATAACTTATCAGTTGCAACTTCGCCATGAGTAACATTTACAACACCTTTTATTTCTTTTGCACCTTGCAAATGGTATGCACTATAATTTTCTGGCAAAGTTTTGCTGCCTTTTGGGTCATAATATCTGCTATAACTATCCTCAAAATCTTCTTCCTTAGGTGCGTCATTGTAGTGTAATAAAGGTCCTCTATCCACTTTTTTACCTAATAAATGAAGATATTTTAAAATCAAAGTGTTTAAAAAGTTTATACTTGCATTTCCGTCACTAATACAGTGCGAAAACTCTGCCATTATCCTATTGCCTGAATACATAACCCTAAATAGCGGTTCTCTATTCATAATATCAAATTTTCTACAAGGATAGTCTTTTTCTCTTGTAACAACTGGTCTTAAAGTAGCGCCTTGCAAAAAATACCAAAAGAAACCTCTTCTTAAAATTACATTGTATGAAGGGAATCTTTCTATTACAACATCAAGTGCTTGTTGCAAAACTTCCCTATCTACGCGGTCTTTCATAACAGCACAAACGCGATAAACAGCATTCCACCTAGCATTGCCGCTAGCCGGATAAATTTTGGAAGCATTATCAAGTTTAAACCATTCTTCGGTATTTTTTATTCTATTCATAACCGCTCCTATACTTTTTTATTATACACAAAAACTATTATTTAGTCAAGATTATAGTAAAAAACTGATAAATATAATTTATATTAACAAACCAATTCACTTTATTTTTTGCAACAAATTCGTTACAAAAATTATGATAGAATAAGTTGCTGTTTATTCAATAAAAACAATTATAAAGCAATTATTATCTATTTTTTTGTATTTATATGCAAAATACTCATTTTTAAAAAGATTAACACTTGACAATTAATATATCTTGTATTAAAATTATATATATTTATTAAAATTAATAAAAACTTTATGTTTTTGGAGTGTAATCATTATGGATATGTTACAAGTAGAAAAAAAATGGCGAGAGAAATGGGAAAAAGACAAACTTTATAGTTTTGACAAATCAAGAATAGATAAAAAATACTATGTGCTTGAAATGTTTTCTTATCCATCTGCTGCCAAACTTCACGCAGGACATTGGTATAACTATGGTCCAGCAGATAGTTTTGCAAAATTTAAACGTATGCAAGGTTACGAAGTATTTGAGCCAATGGGTTTTGATGCTTTTGGCTTGCCTGCAGAAAACTATGCTATTAAAACAGGTATTCATCCAAAAGATAGTACTCTTAAAAACATTGAAACTATGGAAGAACAATTAAAGAAAATCAATGGTTCTTTTGACTGGGATTATGAAATAAAAACTTGCACCCCAGACTATTATCGTTGGACTCAATGGATTTTTCTTCAACTATACAAAAATGGTTTAGCATACCGCAAAGAAGCACCTGTTAACTGGTGTCCTTCTTGCCAAACTGTACTTGCAAATGAGCAAGTAGTTGACGGCAGTTGCGAAAGATGCAAAACTACTGTTATAAGAAAAAATTTGACTCAATGGTTTTTTAAAATCACTGATTATGCAGAAGAGTTATTGCAAGACCTTGACAAACTTGACTGGCCTGCAAAAACTATTGCTATGCAAAAAAATTGGATAGGTAAATCTGTTGGTGGCGAAGTTGAATTTGCTTTGGAAAATGGTGGTACTTTTAGAGTATTTACTACAAGAGCGGATACTCTTCATGGTGTTTCTTATGTTGTATTATCACCTGAGCACCCTCTTGTTGATAAACTTGTAACAAATGAGTGCAAACAAGCAGTGGAAGAATACAAAGATATGTGCTCTAAAGTAAGTGAAATTGACAGAATGAGTTCCACAAGAGAAAAAACTGGTGTATTTATTGGGGCTTATGCTATAAATCCAATTAATAATAAAAAAGTACCTATTTGGATAGCAGATTATGTGCTTTATAGTTATGGTACCGGTGCTGTTATGGGTGTACCTTCACATGATGAGAGAGACTTTGATTTTGCAAAAAAATATAATTTGCCAATTACAAGAGTTATTTGTAATCCTAATGGAAATGACGAATTGCCATATTGTGAACATGGTGTGCTTTGCAATAGTGATGAGGATAATGGTTTAACTTCAGAGCAAGCAATTAATGCTATTTTGGAAAGATTAGAGAAAATTGGCAAAGGTGGCAAAAAAGTTAATTACCGTTTGCGTGACTGGTTGGTATCTCGCCAAAGATACTGGGGTTGCCCTATTCCTATCATTCACTGTGAGCATTGTGGTGATGTTCCGGTTCCTGAAGACCAACTTCCAGTTGAGTTACCTTACAATGTTAATTTTACCCCAGATGGCAAATCACCTCTTGCTAAATGTGACGAATATATAAACACAGTCTGCCCTGTTTGCGGTAGACCTGCTAAACGTGACGAAGATACTTTGGATACATTTGTTTGCTCATCTTGGTATTATTTAAGATACCCAGATTCAAAAAATGATAAGCAAGCATTTAATCCTGAATTAATCAACAAAATGTTACCAGTAGATAAGTATATTGGCGGTGCGGAACATGCTTGCATGCATTTGTTATATGCAAGATTTTTCACCAAAGCATTAAGAGATTTAGGTTATTTGAAATTTGACGAACCATTTACTTCTCTTGTACACCAAGGCACAATTTTAGGGCCAGATGGCTTTAAAATGAGTAAGTCTAGAGGCAATGTTGTAAGCCCTGATGATATAATTAATAAAGTTGGTGCAGATGCTTTTAGACTTTATTTAATGTTTGGATTTAGTTATATTGAAGGCGGTCCTTGGAATGAGAATGGTATTGAATCTATAACTAAGTTTATGGATAGAGTGGAAAGAATAGTAAAAACTGCTTATGGCAATAAAGCAAAAGACAAAGAATTAACAAAATCTGATAAAGAATTGTTATTTATACTACACTCTACTATCCAAAAAGTAACTGCGGATACTGAAATATTTAGTTTTAACACTGCTATTGCAAGAATAATGGAACTTGTAAACGCACTTTACAAATATGAACAACAAGAAGATAAAAACTACAAAGTTTTCCAAGATGCTTGTTATAACCTTATCCTTTTACTTGCACCATTTACACCTTGCTTTGCAGAAGAGTTGCATCAACTAATAGGTGAAAAAGGCTCTGTTTTAAACATAAACTACCCTGTAGCAGATAGTAAATATTTAGTAAAAGACGAATATGAACTTGCAGTACAAATTAATAGTAAAAACCGCGATAAAATTATTGTTCCAGCAGATAGCGATAATAAAAAAATAATAGAAATTGCAAAAAATAGCGAAACAATTAAAAAACTTTTAGATGGCAAAACTGTAGTAAAAGAAATTGTTATACCTAAACGTTTAGTTAACTTAGTAGTAAAATAATTAAAAATAATCCGTTAAAAATACATTTAGTACCGATTTTTGATAATTATTTGTACAATTTATAAATATAAAAGTAAAATCTTCAATTAAGAAGGAGTAAAATATGTTAGATTTAAAATATGTTTGTGAGAATATAGATTTTGTAACTGAAAAATTATCTCACCGTAGTGGCAAATCACCAATTGGCGAAGTTGCACCACTTGCTGAAAAGCGCGTGGAACTTATTAAAAAAGTTGAACAATTAAAGGCAACTAAAAATGCTGTTTCAAAAGAAATTGCAGAAATTAAGAAAAATAAAGGTAATGCAGATGATAAAATCGCTGAAATGAAAGAACTTGGCGAGGATATTAAAAAATATGATGACGAACTTACTGAAATAGTAGACAAATTAAATGAACTTATGCTTGCTATTCCTAACATACCAGATAGTAGTGTACCTTATGGTAGTGACTCTGACGATAATGTGGAAGTAAGACGTTATTTAGAGCCTACTAAGTTTGATTTTGAGCCAAAAGCACATTGGGATTTAGGACTAGACCTAAATATTTTTGACTGGGAAAGAGCCGGCAAAATTACTGGTGCTAGATTTACAGTATACAAAAACTGGGGTGCAAAATTGGAGCGTGCTATTATGAACTTTATGTTGGATACTCATGCAACTTCTGGTTACAACGAAGTATTCCCTCCTTTTATGGTTAATCGTGATAGTATGATAGGCACAGGTCAACTACCTAAGTTTGAGGAAGATATGTATGCAGTAAAAGGAACTGACTTTTATTTAGTACCAACTGCAGAAGTGCCAGTTACTAACTTGCACAGAGGCGAAATTTTGGACGAAAAAGAATTGCCAATTAAGTATTGTGCATACACTGCTTGTTTCCGTGGCGAAGCAGGCTCTGCAGGTCGTGATACAAGAGGACTTATAAGACAACACCAATTTAATAAAGTTGAACTTGTTAAGTTTGCTCATCCTGATAATAGTTTTGAGGAATTGGAGGAATTAACTAATTCTGCAGAAAAAATATTACAACTTTTAGGCTTGCCTTACAGAGTTGTTACTCTTTGCACTGGAGACTTAGGCTTTGGCTCTAGCAAAACTTATGATATTGAAGTATGGATGCCAAGTTACAACAGATATGTTGAGATTTCTTCTTGCTCTAACTATATTGATTTCCAAGCAAGACGTGCAAATATTAAGTTTAGAGATAAGGACAAAAAAACAAGATTTGTACACACCTTAAATGGTAGTGGACTTGCTATTGGCAGAACAACTGCAGCAGTTATTGAAAACTTCCAAAACGAAGATGGCTCTATTACTGTTCCAGAAGTTTTGAGAAAATATTTAGGCACTGATATTATTAAATAAAGGTATAAAAATGGAAGAAAATACACCTGTTATAACCTCTTATTGTGATTATATTGAAAATTTAAGCGATGGTTTGGAAAAAACTTTAAATAAAAAATACCATGATACGCAGTATGGTTTTCCAATTCATAATGACAATGAATTATTTGGAAGGCTCATACTTGAGATTAATCAAGCAGGCTTATCTTGGAATACAATATTAAAAAAGCAAGAAAGTTTTAGGAATGCTTTTGACAATTTTGATATTGAAAAAATTGCAAACTATAAAGAAGAAGATATTAATCGCTTGTTAAATGATAGTGGTATTATTCGTAATAGATTAAAAATAAATGCAGTAATTTATAATGCAAATGTTATTATAAAATTAAAGCAAGAATACGGAAGTTTTGAAAAATGGCTGGAGAGTAACCACCCTAAGTCAAAACCTGAATGGGTTAAACTATTTAAAAAGCACTTTAAGTTTGTTGGTGGCGAAATAGTTGGAGAATTTTTAACTAGCATCGGCTACCTAAAAGGTGCTCATAAAGAAGACTGCCCTATCTACAAAACAATACTATCTTGTAACCCTAAATGGAAAGATAATAATTAATGTAAAAATTAGTTGATATTTTAAGATTATAAAATTATTATAAATTTATTAAAAACTAAAACCCTTGTGTATTTACAAGGGGTTTTATTATATTATAATTTAATTTTTATTACATCATTGCAAGTTTATCAATAAACTTATCTACACTGGCGGTATCGCCGCCTATTACTATTGTATCACCTTTTCTTAAATAAGTATCACCAGTTGGGCTAGATGTTACTTTGTCACCATTTTTAATAAGTAGTAATGTAACACCAAACTTTCTACGCATATCAATATCTATAAGAGTTCTATCTTCCCACTTTTGAGGTACTTCTGCCTCTGCAATAGTAAAGTAATTATCAAGAAACATTATATCGTTTAAGTGAGGAGTTACTAATCTAACTGCCATTTTTTGTGCCATTTCTTCCTCTGGCTCAACAACCAAATCCGCACCAATTTTGTTTAATACTTCCTTATGCTTTCTACCACTTGCTTTTGCAACAATAAAAGATGCACCTTGTTCCTTACAAATTAAAGTAGTTAATATGCTTGCTTGCATATTTTTACCCATACAAATAATAACAGCATCAAAATTGCTAATACCAATTGCTTGAATTGCTTGTTCGTCAGATGCATCAGCAATAACTGCATGAGTAGCAAATTCACTTGCAGCATTTACTCTGTCTTCATCAATATCAACAACAAGCACTTGTTTATCCATTTCATGCAATTCTCTTGCAATTGCACTACCAAACTTACCAAGTCCAATAACAGCAAATTCAGACATTTCCTTTTTTACTATAGCCATATTTCCTCCTAGCCAATTAAAATCTTAGCATCTGTATATTCTATTTTATCATTTATTTTTTTACGTTTTGCAATTGAAAAACCAATTGTTAAAGTTCCTACTCTTCCTATAAACATTGTAAGTCCTAATATTAGTTTACTGCCTACACATAACTTTGGAGTTATACCCATGGTAAGTCCTACAGTAGAAAAAGCACTAGTTACTTCAAACAAAACATTTTCCACACTTGCATATTGATTATGATTATTTCCTTCAAAAATCAGTATTAAAATGGTATTTATCATAATAATCAAAATTGCAAGCATTATTATAGTAATTGCTCTTTTGATTAAATTTGGATTAATTTTTGATTTACCTAAATTAACATCTCTTTCACCCTGCAAGGTTTTAATGCCAGTTAGCATAAGCACTGCAAGTGTAGTAGTTTTTACACCACCACCTGTTGAAGATGGTGAAGCACCTATAAACATTAATATTAAAGTTAACATATATGATACTGGTGTAAGTGCTGCTTGGGAAACAGATTCAAATCCAGCCGTTCTTGGGGTTACAGACTGAAATAAAGCAGCCAAAATTTTACCACCAACACTCATATCTTTTAGTACACCATTCCATTCTGTTGCCATAAAAGCAACCCAACCAAACAAAATCAATATACCTGTTATAATTAGCACCATTTGAGTATGTGCGGATAATCTCTTTTTCTTCCTTAATACTCTATCACCAACATCAATAAGCACCATAAATCCTATACCGCCAATAATTATAAGTGCCATAATTGGAAGACATACAAAAGCATTTTGTGCAAACCCTGTAAGCGACCCAAACTGATGTCCACCTACTACTCCCAATATATCAAAACCAGCATTACAAAAGGCGGATATAGATATAAATATACTTACCCAAACACCATACCCTCCATAAGCAGGAATAAAACTGCACATTAATACCAACGCACCAATAATTTCTATAGAAAAAGTAAGTATTAAAATTAATTTTATAGATTTAACTATGCCTTGAAGTCTATCCTCACTAAGTGCTTCTTGCAACATAAGCCTATTTTTTAAAGTGATACGTTTACGCATCATTAAAAACAATAGTGTTGTTGCTGTCATTACACCTAAACCACCAATTTGAATCAATAGCAAAATAACCATTTGTCCAAACAAATTAAAATGTGCTGCTGTATCAACTACAATTAAACCTGTAACACACACTGCAGAAGTTGATGTAAATAAAGCATCAATAAACGGAAACCATTGCATATCATTATGTGCTATTGGCAAACTAAGCAAAAATGCCCCTACAAAAATTATAAGTGCAAAACCCATAGCAATTACCCTAACAGGTGTTAAAATTTTCAACTTTTTCTTTTCGACCGCCATACCTTTAGCCATAAATAAGTTAGATTTGTATATAAATAAAATAACTATTGTATTACAATACAAAATAAATAATTATATCAATACATATTTATTGTATCAAATTTTACAAAAAATAACAAGCCTTATTTTAAATTTTTTAATATTTATATTAATATCTTAATAAATATTTATAATAAAAAGAGTAAATTACAATAAATGTAACTTACTCAAAACAATTAATTAAAAAACCTATTAATCTACTTGCGTTATTACAACATCAACATTAAGATTTATTTTATTTAAAAAATCTTCAGCCAAAATTTGACTTGTTTTTTTAGGAAATTTCTTACTAAAACCATCTTTAATGTTTAATATATCTATATTATTTTGTAGTCCAAAATCAAAAATGGCTTTCATTCTTAAATCTATAGCCCACTTTAATCTTTTTATTTCTTCATCGCTTAACATAAACGAAACTTTACCTTTATCATATCTTGCCTCAGTACGAATAGTTTTTAATTTGATTTTAATCTCACACTCCATTTTATCCAAATCGTAACTTAAACTTGGTTTACTTTCAATAATATGGATACTAAAAAAATCTTCGCCATCAACTTTTAATACACCATCTTGCATATTTTTTGTTGCAATATTATAGTTTTGCGTCATTACTTCGTCCAAAACACACTTCAATCCGTAATCATCTGCAATAGCAGTTTGACTAATCAAAAACTTATCTGCCTTTTCCTCATCTTCCTTTGCTTGGTCTGTAGATGGTTCTGTTTCTTTTATACTTATCATTGGCATATAGTTAATTTTGTTTGTATTTTTAGAATTTCTTACATACTCCTGCATAGAAATTGCAGAAACTCCTAAAGGTGGTTTAGTAGGTCTTAACTGCCTTACTAATTGCAAACTAGATACCTCACCCGCTGCAACAGACGCATTCATAATATCTTCGGCTTTATCTTCTGCCATAACAAGTAGCAAATTGTCATGCACCTTATTGTACATAAAAAATGTATCAATAAATTTTAAATCGCCATTCTCCATCATATTTTTGCCAAGAATTAGTATGGCGGCTTGTGCAAAAGATAATATAACACCTTGCTCCTTTTCTATTTTATCTATTGCAATATCTATATTAGGCGCATTTGCTTTTAAAGTTATATAATTGTTGCCACCACCACTTGCAACTCCGCCATTTTTCGGCAAAACAACTTGTGTGTACAAAGTGTATTCGTTACCATCATAATCAAGCCCTACACCTACAACGATATTTCTGTTCACTACACTTACATTAAATACCAAAGCATTAAAAACAACAAGACCTATCAATATAACTAATATCAAAACCCATTTTGAAGTCAAAAATTTTTTCATACTTTCTCCTTATTTGCAAATTTAGCATAAATAAGCATAGCCAAAGGAATAGCAAATTCACACACTATGACAAAATATTTAACATAACCTATTGCAAAATTATGAGCATTTTCTAAATTTTTTATTAAAAATAATTCTAATGAAGAAATTAAAATAGTATTTATTATAATCGCAATAATTCTGTTTTTTATAATACACATTAAAGCATTACAAGTAGTCAAAAACAACAAACTGATTTGCAAAACTGACATTATCATCCATGCTAAAATACTCAAAAAATTAGTAGCACCAAGTAATTCACTTAAAGTATTAAAAACTGACATTCTGTTAAACGCAAAATATACAAGTCCGCCTGCCTCACCATAAACTGCAATAAAAGCGACATAAAATATTACCACACCTATTACTGCACTAACTACAGCAACAGGCAGTGATGCCTTATTTAAAATCTTGTTTTTATTCTTTTTAACTGTAAAATATAAAAGAGGAATATAGTCGCCAAACCAAACTGAAAAATCAGTAAATCCATTTATTAATTTATCATTTTTCCCGCCAAAAATCGGGGTTAATTCACTTAAATCACCTTTAAAACTAGGTGTTAATACCATTACAAGTAAAATTACTACTAAAAAATAAAACATAATTTCAAATAGTCTAGCAAGTCCATTACCACCTTTTGATGCAATGTACGGAATGACTATAGCAAACGCAATAATAATAAAATCTATCCTACCTTGGTCAAACAAACTTGATGATGTGTAAGTTATTAAACCTGAATACAAAACAGTTAATCTGATTAATGAATATACATACATAAAAGCATGAAAAATATACAGCCATTTATTGTTATCTGCTAATAAGTTAATTCTTTTTACAATGTACAAGACTACAAAAAACATTGCTGCCTCAATCGCCATCAATATACCTATTACTATCCAACTATCTCTACCTACTGTTTCATACATATATGATGGCAACATAGCAATTTTAAATACTATCATAACAATAAATGCTATGATAGCAAATTGGCTTGTGTATATTACATTGTCATTTACATAATTTTTTAATGATTTTTCCATTTTTGCCTTTTATTATTTTTATTTTGCTCTTACTCTGTTTTTAGTTGGAATAGTATAAGGTCTTTTTTTCATATCTATTAAGTTAGATTTAGTAACTCCATCCTGCATATCAAGCGGAAGCATAGGAGAAAATGGTGCCATAAAACTTGTTCCATAATTTTTTAAACTTACCATATACGCAAATAATACAAATACTGCTAATATTAAGCCAAATATACCTAATACACCTGCAACTGCTACAAATAAAATTCGTAGTATACTGCCAGCATCAACCTCATCTGGTACGCAATATAATCCTATAGTTGACATTGCTGTTACAAGCAATGTTGGTACAGATAGTAACCCAGCACTTACCGCAGACTCACCCAGTACAATAGCACCGACTATAGATAATGCAGTTCCAACATACCTTGGCATTCGTACACTTGCTTCATTTAATATTTCAAATACTACTAAGAGGACTATCATTTCAATTGTTGGTGTTAACGGGACACCTTGCAAACTATTCATAATAACTACCAACAATTTTAATGGAAACATGTGGTATTGGAATTCTTGCAGAGCAACGTATGCTGCTGGCAAACTAATTGCAATAATCATAGCAATTACTCTTAAAATTCGCAAAGCAGATGCACGATAACTTTTTGTAAAATAATCTTCGTTTGACTGAAAATGTTCAAACAATACAAACGGCAGGGTCAAAACAGTTGGTGAACCATCACAAATAATTGCAACTCTTCCCTCCAGCATCTTACCCGCAACAATATCAGGTTTTTCTGCCATTCCAACTTGATTAAAAAGAGAATATTTATTATCTTCTATATACATTGCAATGTATGAACTATCAATAATACCATCACAATCAATATGCTTAATCCTTTCCTTTATTTGTGATACTATTTGTGCGTCCGCTACTCCATCAATATATGCAATAGCAATTTGCGTGCCAGAATATTTACCAATTTGCATAAGGTCAAAAACTAAGTCAGGAGTTTTAAATCTTCGCCTAAGCATAGTCATATTGACTTTCATATCTTCTACGAATCCTTCTCTAGGTCCACGTAAAACAGTTGATACAGGTGGTTCAGTAATTCCTCTTACTTTATAGTTTCTTAAGGATAAAACAAAGTAAGTTTCTGCCCCATCTATCATAAGTCCTATATCACCACTTACAATTTTAGTAATCATTTCCTCAAAAGTATCACATACTATTATTGGGTCAGAAATATAAATAATCTTATTTAATAGGTCAGCAGTAATCATCTTTGTTTCATTTATTTCAAGACAATTTTGCTCTCTAATTAAATAATTATCATTGCTACTATAGTTAGCATCAACATTTGCAACATCGCTTTCAGTGCAGTAATCTGTCAAATTTACATTATTTTCATCTGCAAGGATACTAGTAATATCAATACAGTCAATGTTTTTTATTGTACTGTTAAATCTTTCAGATTGTCTATCACTAAAATTAATATCACATTTTTTTAATGGCTCAATAACATTACGGTCAACCAATTCCTTATCTGTCATACCATCAATAAAGCACAATACTGCCGCCCTTCCCAAAGCAGTAGTATCAAGCATAAAAATATCTTTTGAGCCCTTAAATGCTTTATTTAGTTTTTCTCTATCATTTTTGTAATCTAACATACTAGAATTATTACATAATAAATAAATTTTATACATTAAATACAAATATAAAATGAAAGTAAAAATTATATAAATTAATAAAAATAATATAAGTTTTGTGCAAAATTTGTAAAATTTCATAAAATATTTGTTAAAAAGCACTTGTCAATTATAAACAAATGTGATATAATTTAACATATTAAATGGGGGCTACTTATGAACTTCAGTAATAATCTTAGAAAAATCAGAAAATCTTTAAAACTATCTCAAGCAGATTTGGCAGAATTAGTCAATATCTCTCAAAGAACCATTTCTCATTATGAAAAAGGTGATAGTGAGCCAGAATTGGTGATAGTTTGCAGATTGGCAGATGCATTCAGTATAAGTGTAGACCAACTTTTAGGATATGATGCAAACTCTGACCCAGATAGATTTTCTGAATTAAAAAATCTTACTCTTGAATATTATCATAAAAAGAAAGAGGCAGAATACAAATTAAAAAATGATTTTCCTATATAATATATATAGTACCATACAAAACTTATAGTTATTTTTAGTCCTTAATGTAGGACAATGTTTGTTACACTCTATACCCATTAACTAAAAAATAAATTAAGCAGGAACTTAAACAAGTTCCTGCTTTTATTTTAAAATTAACAAAAACACAAAAAGACTTCAGATATACTGAAGTCTTTTTTATTTTGTAATAAATTTTAAACTAATTATTATTTATCCTCTTTTTCAATAGGTCTAATAATAAAATCATATTCAAGAGGTTTTTTCAAATTAGGTCTTGCATATTTTTCTGGTTGAGGTCCGCAACTTTGGCTACCTGTACCTCTAACAAAACCATCTATTTGCACACAAGTTGTATCTGCCTTGCCAACCTCCTCTTGATGAGTTGCTTTTTCTATTTGATACCTTGTATAAGGATTAGCATTAAAGTTAAAAGGATTAGATACTAATTCAAACAACAAACCATTGCCATCTTTATCCATAACCTTTGCCCATCTAACATCACTTCTGTTACCTGACTCTTGTGGCATAATATATTTTTCTGCCATATCTTTAACAGCAACATTGTATATGCCAAACTTACCATGCTCTTTAAAATCTGCTAAAGTTTCTTTTTCACCTCTACCAAAGTATTCAACTTTATCAAATTTTGAAGGCATTTCCAAAGTAAGACCAAAACGTACAATATCATTATAAAACAATAACTTCCAGCCTTTTGTTGCTCTTGCACTAATATGCAATTCAAGATTTTCGCCTACATCAATAGTAACAGTTACACCTGCAAGTTTACCATATCCCCTAATAGAATATTTGCTTACAATTTTTAAACCATTATCAGTTACAAATTTTGTAGATATATGACAAGGTTTTGCTTTTAATAATCCTAAAGCCGCCCAACCAATTTTGATAAATCTATCATTATCAATAGGTTTTCTGTACATATTAGGTAGCAAGCCTTTGTAACCTAAAGCATTGTTTTCGTTAATATATTCTATGCCATCAATTTTGTAACTTTCAATTTCACCAGTTTTTCTGTTTACAACTAGAGTGCCTCTATCAGTTGTCGCAGTCAAAATATCTTCCACAATATCATACTTAGGTGCATTAAACATAGGTTTAATTGCAAAGAATGGTGTTACTTCAAATTGCTCACTTGCAATATAATTATCTCCATCCATATAAGTTATTATCAAAGTATATTCTGACATATCTCTTGGAAGCATAAATGGTATTTTGTAAGAAACAACTTCTCTTGCTGGAACAACAATGTCAATTTTGCCATTTTGCATATCATAGCCATTTCTTAACAACTTCCAATTTAAAGTTACGCCTTTAGTGCTCTTAAAATAATTTGTATTCCAAATTTCCAAAGTATTACCGCTTAATCTTGCACGATAAGGTCTGTAACACTCACGCATATTTAGAGCACCAGTGCTTGGAGTTCTATCAGGGAAAAACATTCCATCTACACAAAAGTTTCCGTCATGCTTTGGCTCGTTGTAATCACCACCATAAGTATACCTAAATTTATGCTCTGGATTATCTACTATATGGTCGCAAAATTCCCAAATAAAACCACCTAAAAAGTTTTCATTATCCAATACTAATTCGGTATATCTCTCTAATCCACCTGGTCCCATACCCATAGCATGAGAGTATTCTGTCTTTAAATAAGGTTTTTGCAAAAATCTTTTGTCTTTAATTGTTTTGTTTGCCATTGCCTCTAAATGTGCATGACTTGGATAAAAATGTCCTACAACATCATAACAAAATCTTTTTGTATGTATTGCATTTTCATAATGAATAGGAAGATTCCCTATACTCTTTAAAAACTTATAACATTCGTCCTGACATAAATAACCACCAGCCTCATTACCTAAAGACCACATTACTACACTAACACAGTTTCTTGACTTATAAAACATTCTTTTTGCTCTGTCTAAATAATGTCCTATCCACTTAGGATTATGACTTATTAAACCAAACCTTTGATACAATGGATTACGATAAGTACCATGTGTTTCCAAATCCATTTCATCCACAGCATACAAACCGATTTTATCACATAACATCAAAAACAAAGGGTCATGAGGATAATGAGATAGCCTTACCGCATTGCAGTTATAAGATTTAATCAATTGTATATCATTAAGCAAAAACTCAGGAGTTACTACATAACCATTTACAGGGTGTGACTCATGATGGTTGATACCTTTCAATTTTATAGGTTGATTATTTAGCCAAAAAACATTTCCATCAATTTCAACATGTTTAAAGCCTATAAACCTTCTAAAATATACATTATTTTTGCCATCAAAATAAGTTACAATTAATTTATACAAATAAGGTATTTCTGCACTCCACTCATTGACATTTTTTATATCTATGCGTTTGTTACCTTCCGCACCCAACATAGTCTCAGAAAGCAATAAATTATCATTGCTATCAAACAACTCAAAAGTTACACTGCTATCTGCAGTTGCGTTTGCCACTTTAAAGTCAAAATTAATTTGATACTCTTTGTCTATAATATATCTTGTTGTGTAACCAAAATCAAATAAATAACTTGGATTCTCTTCTATTAAAAATACGTCACGGAAAATACCATTTTCTCTAAACATATCTTGACACTCTAGATATGTACCATTACACCATTTATATACTACAGCAATAATTTCATTTTTACCTTCTTTTAAATATTTAGTAAGGTCAAACTCTGCAGTATTATGTGAGCCTTCACTATACCCAACAAAATTGCCATTAACAAACAAATCAAGGCAAGAACATACTCCCAAAAAGTTTATTAAATATGTTTTATCCAATGATTTAATATCGATTTTTGTACGATAAACACCTACTGGGATATCTGTAGGTATATGAGGAGGGTTCATAAAAAACTGGTATCTTGTATTTAAATAATTAGGGTTTTCAATTCCGTTTCTTTGCCAGTCACCTGGTACAGGGAATTTTATAAAGTCAACTTGACCAGTATCAAATTCATCTGGCATTTCACTCAATTTACCATAATAAACAAAATCCCAATTGCCATTTAATATCCTAACCATAGGACTAGAATATCTTTCTTTTAATAAATCCATATTTGATAATATTTTTTTATCAGTATAAGGAATTGCATAAGTTCTTGCAGGCATTTTGTTTATCTCAAACACCTCAAAATTACAATAATTACCTGTCTTTAATGAATATTTCATAAATCCTCCAACTTTTGTCGTTTACGATTATTAATATTATATAATATTAATTTTAACACATATTTATATAAAAATCAATAAAATTTACTATTTTTATATAAAACATAGCCAGTATAATTCCAAAAAATATTGCAGCCACAATTGTGGTTGCAATATTTTAGTTTTATTGTTATTAGTTTTTGTTATCAAATTAAAAATTTATCTCTGATATAGTCTTCTATACACTTAGCAACATTAGTCGCTTTATTCTCTTCTGCACACTCTGCAGTAATACGAAGTTTATCTTCTGTACCGCTGGCTCTTATAAATGCTCTACCAAACTCACCAAAATCTTCAGATAAACTATTAACATAATCAATAACTTCTTGGTCTTTTGCAATATCTGCTTTTTTATCTGTCATTAAATTAATATTAATTTGCGGATATTCTTTTATATCAGTAAGTTTATAAAGTGACATTTTACTTTCCACAATAAGTTTACATAAATTTATTGCAACAAGCAAACCATCTCCAGTAGTAACTTTGTCTCCTAGTATGATATGTCCTGAACTTTCGCCCCCCAGCATAAAACCATTTTCCAACATTTTTTCAACCACATAATGGTCGCCAACATTAGTTCTTACCAATTTAATACCGATTTTTGATAGATTATTTTCCATTCCGTAGTTTGTCATAATTGTGCCAACGACAGTATCACCTTGCAATACACCTCTATTTTTCATATCTTTTGCAAAAGCATAAATAATCTTATCACCACTTATTACTCTACCTTTATGGTCGATTGCAATTATCCTATCTGCATCTCCATCAAAACAAAATCCTAAATCAAAACTATTTGCCACAACCTCCTTTGCACATAGTTCAGGAAATAGTGCACCACAGTTTTTATTAATGTTATCGCCATTATTATCCGTGCCTATAAACTTTGTTTTTATATTAAGTCTATCAAAAACTTTTTGTGCAAGGCTTGTTACTCCACCGTTAGAGCAGTCTACCACAACTTTTAAATTAGATAAATCAGGCATATCCTTGCAAATCATTTCAATATATTCGTCAATATAATTTGCATTTTGCAAAATATTACCTTTATTTTTACTTAAAAAAGGCTCTTCCTTTTTTATATGCTCTTCTATTTGAATTTCCTCAATATTTAGTAATTTTCTGCCTTTATCATTAAATATTTTTATTCCATTATATTCGCTAGGATTATGAGAAGCAGTTATTACAACACCATAATTAGCCCCTGCCCTCATAGTAATGTTTGCAACACCCGGAGTGCTAATTACTCCCAAATCCACAACATCACAACCAGAATCAATTATGCCATTTATCATTGCTTTTGATAAACTTACTCCAGATTTTCTTGTATCTCGTCCTAAAACTACAACTCCTCTATCACTTGAGTATCCCAAAAAATTACCTACTAGATATGCAATTTTTTCATTTAATTTTTCACCATACTTGCCACGTATACCATCAGTTCCAAAGTATTGTTTATCATAATCGCACATTCTGTATTTACTCCTATTTTCCTTTACCACTTCTCTATTTCTTCCAATACACATACAATTGGTAGGCAAATTAATTGTAACAGTTGTGCCTGCTGCAATATAAGCATTATCCTCTATTTTAATAGGTGCTATAATATTGCTATTACTTCCTACAAACACACTATTTCCTATTACACTTCTGTATTTGTTTTTACCATCATAATTTATAAAAATTACTCCACAACCAATATTGCATTTTGCACCAATATCGCAGTCGCCAATATAGGCAAGGTGTGCCATTTTTGTATTTATACCAATGTTACTATTTTTAATTTCAACAAAATTACCTATGCGGCAATCTCTTTCCACTATACTTCTTGTATGTACATGTGCCCATGGACCAACAGTAGTATTTTGTTTTATAACTGCATTGTTAACAACACTTTTTGTAATTACAACATTATTTCCTAAAGTGCAGTCAGTCAATGTATTGCCGTCATTTATTATAACATTTTTGCCAATTACACACTTACCTTTAATAATATTGTTGCAATCAATTACACTTCCCTCTCCTATAATACTTTCTTCAGATATATATACACAATTAGTGCTTTTAAAAATTACACCATTATCAATATGTTTTTTTATTACAGCAAGTCTTTCTCTTTCAGCATCCAGTACATCTTTCATATTGTAAGCCTCCTATTAAAATATAAACATTCTGCAAAAGTCTTATACTTTCATTATATTACAAATTGCCTTAATCGGCAACAAATAATCAAATTTTTGACTATAAATGTGTTAGACAATTGAATAACACTTGTAAAATAGACAAAAATAAAAAATTGTCCTACAATATTTGTAAAGACAATTTTTATAATTTATTATTATTTATTCTCTTAAAACACTATGTATTTACACTGCCGTAATTAGCAACAAAAATTTATTTAACAGCACCTTCCAAACTATAATGTCCCAAACAAACATCTTGTCTATTTTGCCATTTACCTCTTGTAAAATCAGGGAATTCAACTTTTTGGTTATTGTTTTTAATAGAGATATCTGACAAAGCAGTTATGACCATCCAAGTTGCAGTGTCATAAACATCTATTGGAGGATAATATCCCTCTAAATATGCCTCAACCATAGCATTTAATACTAATGAGTCCATACCTCCGTGTCCTGCTTTTACTACAGTACCTTTATTTTTCCATATTCTATGTGCATATTTTTTAGCATATTTTTTTCCATTATTCCATATTGGCCTACTATTAAACTCATACAACTTGCCGTGCAAACTATTATCTTCAAAAACCAAATTATTGTCTTCTTGATACATGGCTTTAGTGCCCCTAATAGTGTATCCTCTACTATAAGACCTAGGTAAAGTTGTATCTAACTGTATAACCACTGTTTGTCCTTTAATAGTTTCAATTACAGTAGTAACCATATCCCCTTGTTTAAATTCTGCATTTACAAGGTCTTTATCATCTGCTTTATTTTTAACAATATATTCATGCAAACCTTTTGCAAAACTTGAAAAGGAAGTTAAATTAGTAAACAAATTACCTCTATTTATTTCCAAAACTTTTGCTATTGGTCCAATTTCATGAGTAGGATAATTTTCGCAATTTCTTTCCAAATAATTTTTTAATCTATAATGACGATTTTCTTTTCCAAAAGCAATTTCTTTTCGTAAATCATGGTGATAGCCACCTTCACAATGTACAATATCACCAAAAATACCTTCTCTTGCCATTCTTAATGTCATAAGTTCATACTCGCCATAACAGCAGTTTTCTAGCATCATTAAAGGGGTTTTTGTCTGCTCATAAGTATCCACTAACCTCCAACAGTCTTCCACACTATAAGCACCGCCAACTTCCATTGCAACAAACTTACCTGCTTTCATAGCATCAATTGCAATATCAATATGACCTTCCCATGCACAGGTAATCATTATTATATCGACATTTTCATCAGTCAAAAATTCTTTGTAGTTTGTACTTCCTTTTGGGGTATTGCCACAAATTTTTTCAACTTTTTTAATCGCTTGGTCTATTCTATCTTGATAGGTATCACAAATTCCAACTATTTCCACATTTTTCATGTGAACTAAGTTCAAACGTAGCAAACCGAAACCTCTGCCACCCAAACCTATCATTGCAATTCTTGCTTTCTTTTGAATATTACTCATAATTTTTTCCCCTTTTAATTACTTATCACTAATATTCTGAGTATCTACAATAGTACTTTCAATGTTTTTGTTCTCTTCTTCTGCCTTGTTTTGGTCAATTATTTCTGTACTATTAATAATATCTTTATCTAAATTAGAACTATCATTTTGACTATCTACCAAAGCAGGTTGTTTTTTATTAAAATATTTATTTTTAATAAAGTTATACAATGTAATTATATCTTTGTCATACAATATATCCCCAAGTTTAGTGCCTTTTAAATATTTGTAAAGCAACCAAACAATTAAATAAGCAATAGAGCCTGCTATTATACCAACAATAAAACCAAATAAAACATCAGATGGATAATGTACGCACAAATAAATTCTTGAAAAACCTATCAACAATGCTGCAAAAAATCCTGTCCAACTATATTTTTTATTTCCCGCAAGGAAAAATGCCATCATTGCTGCCATACTTGCTGTTGAATGTCCAGAAGGGAAAGAAAACTCAGATTCTTTAACTCCTCCAACTGCTTGCCACCAAGTATAAAAAATTGAAGATTCGTCAGCAAATGGTCTAGGTCTTGCAACCAAAGGTTTAATTGTGATATTGGTAATCAAAGCACCAATTGCAATTGCACCAAACATTGTAATTCCAATTTTTCTTGTCTTTTTAAATGCTATTAAGCCAAGAGATACTAAAATTAAAATTATGCCACCATCACCAAAAACAGTAACAAATTTCATAAACCCATCAAAAAAACCGCCAGCGGAAACATGCATATTATGTCCAAACTCCAAAAGAGCAAAATCAAATCCGCTAAAAGCCCTATTCAACCATTCTGCCAAAATAGCCTCCTAATGAATATGACTGCCAATTTTCAGGCAGTCAATAAAATTAATCTTTTTTCAAATCTCCAGCAGGTAAATCTTCAGCAATATATTTATCGTGTTTTTCCCTTGCCTCTTCGTCCATTTCTTTTACTAACTTAATGTATGCTGTCTTATCAACATCTGTTCTAACACCTAACAAAGAATGTTTAGCATCTTTAGTGCTGATATCAACCTTATACATATAATTATAAAGCCCACTATTAATATAGTAGAAAGTGTTGCCATTTAGTACTGGTTTAACATAATCTGTAACAATATCTTTTTTAATTACTTTTTTAGCCCTTCCAACATTATTAATATTGCCTTCCTCTTTTACATCCATTTCTATTTTCATTAACATATTGCTTTCAGTATAGTAAATAAAGTTTTTACCTGCCTCTTCTCTGATAGTAACAATATTTGACTGAGTAATTGTTGTACCTAAATAATAAACATTATCACCTTCTTGCATTAAGCCATCATTATCAAAAATTGGAATATACATTTTGCTATCTTCAAATACATATAAACCTTTTTCATAGTTGATATATCTTACACTTGCACCACTTGCAGCAAATCTTTTTTCGCCATTTGCAACTTTAAAATCGCTACCTAGTTTTATACCATACAAGCCAGTATTTTTCTCTTCGCCCATATCATAAACTGTTTTTTCATAATAAACAGTTGCTTGACCATTACTCTCACTCTCTACACTCTTAATTGAGTAAGTTGCTTTGCTATCTTTGCCGCTTAAAATTGTTTTAACTTCACCAGTTGAAGTAACACATTTAATATCATTATATGGGTCACCATCATTTTCTTCTGGTGATTCAGTATAGTAAACAGCCATAGTTGCATCTGCTTTTTCTGGCACATAAGTTGAAGTTACTGGGAAATAAGTGTTACCAGCATATTCTAAAATAGTTTCTGACTTGCCTTTATAAGACAAATAAACTAACTTATTATTTTCAACATAAATTAATCCGTTATCAGTAAACTTGTATTGATTAGTATTACCTTCCAAAGTAACTAATTTTTTTAATTTTTTACCGCTAATTTCTACTCTATAAAAATCTGTATTATTTTTTTGCAAAGTACCATCTTTTGCAGTTGCAGTAGATGGAGATGTAAAATAAACATACTTGCCTAGTACACTTATACCATTTGCATTGTTACTATCCATTGCAACTTGTGGAACTAAAACCTCAGGCTCACTACCATCTTTTTTAGCCCTATAAATTGCACTCTTTACAACTTTGCCATATTTATTATCTTTTTTTTCTGCAATATCATCTACAGTAATTTTACCATTTACAAAATAAATGTAATCACCTTGAGATACTACTAAACTATTATTGTTATAAGTTGTTGCAGTTGGGTCACCCCCTTTTAAATTTGGAGTTTTAGTACATCCTACTAAAGATAAACTCAAAACTACCGCTAACAATACAGTGATTAAAATAAATTTAATATTTTTTTTCATGACATTCTCCTACATTTATGCACCATGGCAAACTGCCATTATTTTTAATAAAATATAATTCGTCATATTAAATTACATTATCTAGTATAATATAAATAAAGAAATAAATCAATACTTTGCAAGTAAATTATTAACATTTTTTAAAAAAAAGGTGCATATATGAAAAAATTTTCGACTTTTAATGGTCTTTTTACGCGTTGTCCAAATATTATTCCTCAAAATTATGACTATATTCCGCAAAATACATTGCAAGACAATATTGCAGAAAAAATAGAAGAAGAAAGTAATAATTCTTCCGAAAATAATATTACAGACACAGAAATTTTGCACTATCCACAAAATGATAATAACATTCCTTTTTATAACCAGAATAATCAAAATAATACGGAACAATTAGCAGAAACGGATAAAATTGATAAAAATGAAGTAGAAGATATTAATCAGTCGCAAAATTACTCTCAATTTAAACTTTCGCACAATGCAAAAACAATTTTGGAATGTATGCGTCTGCATGATAGAATAATAAATGACTATAACAATTCAAAAAAATAAAAGTGCAATTTAATTGCACTCTTTTTATTCCAAAACTTGCAAAGCAACTTTGTAAACCACATCTTTTGCCAAGTTTCTTTCACTTGCGGTCGCTTTAATTGCTTCCTTTTTTGTCATACCTTTTTGAATATTATATTTCAAATGTTCCTCAATACTCAAATCACACAATTCGCTTGAAAAATCTTTTCCTTCAACGATAACAACATACTCACCACGCGGTTCAGTTATCTTTAAATCCCCAAGCACACCTTTTTCTACCTTTTCAAACATTTTGGTTATTTCTTTTACTACAACCACATTGCGAGTGCCTAAAATTTTAAATAAAAAATCTAAATCTTCATTAATATTGTGTGGAGAACAATAAAATACCAACTGAATATCTATGTTTTTATATGGTAATATTAAATTTTCTTTATCTTTATTTTTTTCTGGCAAAAAGCCTAAAAAACAAAAACCTCTTCTAGTTATTCCAGATAATGCCATTGCACTTGTAACTGCAGTTGCACCTGGCACAACAGTGCACTCAATCCCATTTTCTTCCGCCATTGCAACAAGTATTGCACCCGGGTCAGATATACACGGCATACCAGCATCTGTAATCAAGGCAACATTTTTTCCTGCTAGTAGTAATTCAATAATCTTTTGTCCGCTACTTTTTTCCTTATGCAAATAATAACTAACAAGTGGCTTTTTTATCTCTAGTTTTTGCAAAAGTATACTGCTATATCTAGTATCCTCACATGCAATAATATCAACATTGTTTAAAGTGTCAATTGCTCTTAAAGTTATATCTCCCATATTACCAATAGGAGTTCCTACTAAATACAAAATACCTGCCATTAAGCACCTCTTACCAAACCAACCACTAATATAACAATACTAACAATTATGCCCAAACCATTAAAAACACATATTGAAATTATATTACGTTTAAAAGCCTTTTTACTATCAATTGTTTCTTCAAAAACTAAACATTCCTCAAACTTTTCCTTATTTTCCAAAACAAATTCATTTTTGTTACACTTTTTCAAACTATCAGCAAATTTAGGTTTTTGTACAAGACTATTTAAATCATAAATATTTGACTGAATATAAAAATAACCCCGATTTTTGATAGATAAATACACTTTTTCACCAATAAACAAACCAGTTGCAATAACTAAAATAATTAATGTAAAATTGCTTTCTTCTATACCATAATCCCCAGATAAATATAAACTTATAGAAAAGGCATATAACAAAATAATGCACGCAACAATTGTGTAATCATTAAAACATTTTACTATTAAATTATTATAATAATTATCTTTTTTCATTCTATACAAAACATTCAACACTAATTTTGTTATAAAAAACAATATGCATATAATAACTAAAAAAATAAATAACCCTTTCATATAAACCTCTTTTTTAATTTTAGCATATAAGATTATTCAAGTCAAGTTAACCAAATTATTTATACTCCATTTAAAAATATTTGCAAAATTTTATTTTTTTTGTTAATTTATTTGACATATATTTTAATTTATGTTAACCTATTATCATAAAATGGTTAACATAAAGATTGGCAAAAAATTAATAGGAGTACAATATGATAACAATACCAAAGAGCAAACTTACAAGACGTGGCAAAACAATTATGCTTGCATTAACGGCAGTATTTACTAGCCTAGTAATCGCTGGGGCATTTGTAGAAATCCCTATACCATTAATTCCGTTTACACTACAAACATTTTCTGTACAACTAACTGCATCTATGCTCGGTCCACTTTGGGGAGCACTAGCAATAGGATTATATTTGTTTATGGGACTAATAGGCATACCAGTTTTTACAAAAGGCGGTGGATTTATGTATGTACTACAACCAACTTTTGGATATTTAATTGGCTTTTTTATTGGAACAATAGTAGGCGGATTAATTATTAAGTGCTTTAAAAAGAAAAGTTATTGGGCATATTTAACTGGCAATATTGTTAACTTACTTATTGCTTATGCTTGCGGAATGATTTACTTTTATTTCTTGCAAACTTTTTATTTTGGCAAAACAGTTTCAGCATATACAATTTTTATATCATTGTTTTTAATATTTTTACCAGGTGACTTAACCTTTACTTTTGTTGCATCTTACATTGCAAAAAAACTAAAACCTATTTTAAATAAATTTGTTTATCAAACAGCAACAAATGAAGATATAGAACAATTTGAAAAAGAAAATGCAGAAAACTTAGAAAATATTGAATTTGATATTGTGAGTTCAACCACTGATATTCCAAACGACTTAATAATTAGCGACTCAAATACAGAGAATAAAAGTGAATAACTATTATACCAAATCAATATTTAATGATTCGGAAAATATTCCGAATCATTTTTTATATCTCAATTTTTTTAACATGATTACTTAAAATTTAATCACATAAACAAATCTAATCAATAATCCTTTTAATATACATAAAAAACAAGCCAGCACACCTACTGACTTGTTTTAATACCGATTTTTGTAAGGATTTTTATAATATTTATATTTATATCTAATCTATAAACCTTCTTATTTTACTCTTGCCCCCAAAAGTTTTCCTTTCCTACACCACAAATAGGACATGTAAAATCTTCAGGAATATCCTCCCATTTAGTATTAGGCATTATACCGCCTTCAGGGTATCCTGTTTCCTCATCATATTCAAAACCACATACAGTGCAACTATATACCATACGACCTCCATTAATTTACTTTAGTTTATTAATATTATATCCAATAAAATACAATTTATTATTTTCTTAATCCATCTTCAAAAACAATGCCTTTGTGGCGTCTGTAATATTTATCAATATTTTTATTTAATATATCAGCAACTTCTTCTCCGCTTGTTGCTGGGTATACCATATCATTTTCAATTTCCGGATAACGAATCCTGTCATCAACTCTACAACCCGCTATCTTACTACTCCAGCCATCCACATTGCTAATACCAATTATTAACCTACCAAAAGTCCAAGCAAAAGCAATTTCAGATAAAGTTCCCGCTCCACCACCAATTGCAACTACTGCACTGGCATTTGCAACCAAAGCATTACGCATAACATCTAAACCTGTAGGAATTACTATATCTGCATACTCATTAACTTCATTTATATCAAAAGATGGTACTAGTGCAATAATATCCCCTTCCTTATACTTTTCAGAAGATTTTGCTCCTTGACAAGCGGCAGACATAACTCCGCCTAAACCACCTGTCTGTAGCCTATATCCATTATCTATTAAAGCCTTTCCAACCTCAAAAGCAATTTTATATTTTAAAGAACCTTCTGCTATTTTTGCATCACCTGCAATAGCCACAATTTTTCTTCTATCCATTATCTCCCCTCCCCAAACATAAAACTAATATTAATATATTATATCAAATGTTTGTAAAATGTTACAAATTTACAATTACAAAACAATAATTTTAAAGAAAATAATTTTATATTTAAAATAACAAATATAAAAACATTAACTTCCTTGTCTTTTTATTATTTACTTAAAACAAACAAATATTTCATTAGTTTAAATTTTATTTTTGTTTTTGAATATTAATACATTTTTATTTTTTGTTGTAATTAAATATTAAAAGTGTTAAAGTAATTTATATCACATACTATTAAAAAGCAAATGATAATATCATTTTTTCTTATTCATTTTTTTAACTTTATTTTTAAGCAAAAAATTATCCACATTCAAATATACGCCTTGCCATACAAGTTGCCTTTTTTCAAACCAAAGTTTAGAAAAGAATTTTCTTACTTTTTTAGGATTATATACATTTTTTGCTGGCACCTCAACCCCAAACTTAGCAATATACTTCTTGCAAAAATCTAAATCATTTAAAAATCTTGCATAATCTCTTGCGTTTTCTCCGCTCCAAAATATTTCGCTTATTGCAAAAACTCTTGGGAACATATTAAATTTTGCCTTTTTTAAATCTTTAACATATTCAGTCCACAAACAAGTTTCATATCCAAAAATACTTTTATTATCTTGCACCCCGGTAATACATTGTGTATTATATGAATCACTCAAAGTTATATAACCATAAGGCAAATCAATATAATACGCACTACTGTTAGAAGTAATTACTCTTCTACCGCTTTTTACAATTTCGCAAAACTCTTTATCCTCTTTTGTACCCCAAAATTGCAATATCATATCTTCATTGGGTGTTATTTTATCATCTTTTTCAAACTTATTATACCAAGCAATTGTTTGTTTTCCTTTAGTTTTCAAATAATCTGCCATATAGTTTGCAAAGTATATTTGCAATTGCTCCATATTGTCTAGGTTTAATTCTTTTAATTTATTTTTGCAATGCTCGCATAATTCCCAACGTTTTTTAGGTGCCTCATCTCCACCTATATGAATAAATTCATCAGTAAAAACTTCACATAACTCATCAAGAATATCTTTGCAAAAAGTATATGTAAAATCTTTACCCGCACACATAATATCAAACTTAACTCCCCAATGGGTGGCAACTTTTAACTTTCTATCAAAACAAGAAAGTTCAGGATAACATGCTAAAGCAGACATAGTATGCCCTGGTATATCTATTTCAGGTATAACCTTAATAAATCTTTTATGACAGTACTCAACTATATCTTTAAGTTGCTCCTTAGTATAAAAACCTTCTTCTTTTTTAAACCCAAAATTAGTATGACTACGCGTGCTACCTATCTCGGTTAATTTTGGATATTTTTTTGACTCAAATCGCCAACCTTGGTCTTCTGTTAAATGAAAATGAAAATAATTATATTTGTATAAAGCAATATAATCAATTATTTTTTTTATATCATTAACTGGATAAAAATATCTACCAGTATCCAGCATAAATGCCCTAAAGTTATTTTTTGGTTCGTCTTCTATATGCAAAACGAATAATTTTTGACTTAATATTTGTTTTATTGTTTGAATAGCCCTATATGTGCCCTCTTCAGTAAAACTAACTACAGACATTTTTGTATCTTTCATATCTATAGAATACCACTCTTTATTTTTTTCGTCACAAGTTAAAGAAAAATCTATTTCATATCCACTACAACTTAACTTAAATGCAGTTTTTTCAATAATAAACTCTTCAATTTCTTTTTTTGCAAAATCAGATATTTGCCCAACAATATTTATTGCACTTATGTTTATTTCTTTTTCTTCAACTTCCAAAATTTCTACTTTAGGGATAATTGTAATCATTACTTCACCTTTAATATATTATATTGCTTTATTTTACTATATTTTATTTTGTCCTGTTTGGTTTTTATTTCTTAGAAGCCTGTTCTTTTCTACTGATAGATATAAAGGGAGTGTATCCAGAGGAGTGTGTGGAGGTGGGGAGGAATTCTGGAGAGCAGGAAAGAACCAGACTCTAATCAAGATATGTTCTATGACAAAGAAATCTGTTTTCAATAATAGAGGGAAAACTGCTTTTAAAAAAAGAGAGTGGAGAAGAGGACAAACAAGAAGAGGAAGACATTCAGTGGTATGTGTCTGGTCATGCTCTATGGTTATGTGAGATACATGCTTGCAGAATGCCAAGTAGAAAGTAGATGGGTGAGATGGGTGATTTATTTATTTATTTATTTATTTATTTATTTATTTATTTTTGTATTTGGACTTAGGTGTATTTGAACA
>OFGX01000447.1_pt1 | contig 32382 bp, 24 predicted proteins | sample 1521831 | NCBI WGS metagenome assembly OFGX01 (sample SAMEA3504080, study PRJEB24116) | mouse gut metagenome | biome: mouse gut; feature: mouse-associated habitat; material: faeces | place: Denmark | collected 2011 | reverse complement strand
AATGGACTACATGTTCATTATACGAGTAATTTGAAAGTGAGATTAAAAATATGAAAGAGTTAGTAGATTTTGTGGTTTTAATAATAATATATTTTTTGAAATTTTATAAGAAATGGAAAGAAAAAGGTAGAGATGTACTGTTTGTAAATACTTTAATGTATATATACTTATCTTTTGTATTATATTTTACTTTAATGCCTATATTAGTATCTTTACCATTTATATTTAATCATCCTTATGAATTTATGAACTTAGTTCCATTTGTTGATGTATCAAGTGGAAGAGGAGATTTTATTAGACAAATAGTATTAAATATAGTGATGACAATTCCTTTTGGATTTTTATTACCATTAATAAGAGAGAGAAAGATAAATTTATTGAAAGTTATTTTCTATACTTTTCTATTAAGTTTAGGTATAGAAATGTTACAACCATTAATCAATGGGGTAAGATCATCTGATATAACTGATATAATAACAAATGTGACAGGAGGTATTATTGGATATAGCTTATATTTATTATTCAAACCACTTGTAACTAAAATACTCAATTGTATAAAAATGGGAGATGTATATTAGTTTTATTAAGGGAATATTACTAAGAATTATACTAAAGTAACACTATGATAATAAACAATGATCAGAAGTTTAATTGAATATATTCATTTTAAAATAATTAATTATGATATGAAAAAGAGGAATTGAGCTCATTTGCATTAGAGCAGTTCCTCTTTTTTTATTAGTAAAATTAATGATTTGATAACCATTTTTTTCTAGGCTCTTTATTAATGTTCTTTTTTGAATATGCTGGATATTTTAGCATTCAATCTATAAATTGACTTTTAGTTATTGTACCGTTTTGGAATGCTTCGTATTTATCATACCAATCGTGTAAGCTTTCAACGAGTGAATCCATAGCAATATATTTATCTATAGTTAAATATACTTTTCCATTAATCTTTATAGGATGTAGACCATAAGAAAAATAATATTCAAATAAATTATACATGGCTCCATAATATGTATTAAAATAAGTGATCGTATTGTGAAAAATATGATGAGGTTATAAGTATTTTAACTTTATTTTATTGTGTTATAACATTAGCTATATTAAAATGAAATAAAGAAATGTTAATATGGTGGTGATAGAATGAATGCAATAAATGCACTTGGACTAAAATTGGATGTAAAAGATTGGAATAAAAGCGATCAGTTACCTCTCTATATTCTAAATAATTTTTCTATTCAAAAAGCAACTCTCAACGATATTGATTGTTTATCATTAACGCCACATGAAGAGTTGCCAATTTTATCAGTGTTAAAAAAGCAAATAGCAATTATTAAAAATATTGAAAATATTCCTGTATTTTTAAATCTTAATTCTATATCTAATTTTAGAAAACAAAATCTTCTTGAAAACAAAATTCCATTTATTCTAAAAGATAAAATGGTTTATTTACCATTTATGGCAACACTCTTAACTGATGAACAATGTGAAGAAAACACAAAGATTGAAAAGCTAACATTGGCCACTCAACTTTTATTTATTTGGATATTATATCAGAATTCAGATGAATTCTATATTAATGAAGCATTAGACACAATTAATGTTTCAAATATGACATTAACAAGAGCATATCGTCAATTATGTGCAACAAAACTATTTGAAGAACATAAAGATGGTAGAAAAATTTATAAAGGAAGTATTGTACCAGAGGGAGAATTATATACAGATTATTCTTTAGCTACGGTTTCTTGCTTTGTATTAAATAAAAAAGGGGAGATTTTAGTAGAAGAAAGAGCAGCTGATAAAAAAATTATGCCAGGAATATTAGATATTGTTTCTGGTCATATCGATGGTAATGAGACCCCAACACAAGCCATGATTCGAGAATATGTAGAAGAAATTCATAAGGGAAGTCAAGAAGAACAAGAAAAAGCAAGAAATGAAGCCATTCATAACTTAAAGAAACTAGATGAACTGCATTTAATTTGTAATGAAAAAGGATATTATGTTCAATTTTATATGTTATTAACAAAACTAAAAACAATTACGAAACAATCAGAAGAAATAAAAAATGTAAAATGGATACCAATGGAAGATTTATTTGAAATGATACGACAAGGGAAAACAGGTATCGTATATGATAAAAGACTGGAAATTGTTTTTAGGCAAGTAAGAGAAGGCTATCAAGAATTAGTAAAAGGAAAATGGGAAAGTAATGGAATTGTTAGATGTTCTAGATGAAGATGGAAATGTAACAAGTTATTAATTTATTAAAAATATAAATAAAGAAGGAGAGATATTATGAGAAAAAAAGTAATTGCAGGAAATTGGAAAATGAATATGCTTCCCAATGAAGCCATTCAATTTATAGAAGAACTAGCACCAATGGTAAAAGACACCCAAAACGAAGTAGTTTTATGTGTGCCATATACAGACTTATTTTATGCTCTATTAACAGCACAAAATACGAACATAAAAATTGGAGCACAAAATATGCATTTTGAAGAAAGTGGAGCATATACAGGAGAAGTATCAGGAAAAATGTTAAAAGCCATCAATGCCCAATATGTTATTATAGGGCATTCAGAAAGAAGACAATACTTTAACGAGACAGATGAAACGGTAAATAAGAAAATCAAATCAGCCTTTGAATATGGGTTAAAGCCAATTGTATGTGTAGGAGAAACTTTAGACCAAAGAGAAGCTGGAGAAACCGAAGAAGTGATTACAAAACAAACTAAATTAGCATTAGAAGGATTAACCGAAAAACAAGTAGAAAATACAATCATAGCTTATGAACCAATTTGGGCAATAGGAACAGGGAAAACAGCAACAAAAGAAGATGCTAATAATAGTATTAAAGCAATCAGAAATAAAATTGCGGAAATCTATGGACAAACGGTAGCTAATAGAGTTATAATACAATACGGTGGAAGTGTAAAAAGCACAAATGCGAAAGAATTATTTGAAATGTCTGATATAGATGGAGGACTAGTAGGAGGAGCCAGTCTAAAGGCAGATGAATTCAGCAAAATAGTGAATTTTGAATAGAATCGTTATATGCTTTAAGTGGAATTAAAAGAAAAGGTGGTAAATATGAAAGATAAATTAACAATGCTAATGATATTAGATGGATTTGGAGATAATCCAAATGATGATGGAAACGCAATCAAGTTAGCCCAAACACCTAATATAGACAAACTAATGAAAAAATATGTTAATACAGAAATTCATACAAGTGGTTTAGCCGTAGGATTACCAGAAGGACAAATGGGAAATTCAGAAGTAGGACACACGAATATTGGAGCAGGAAGAATTGTATATCAAGAATTAACTAGAATAACAAAATCAATTGAAGATGGTGATTTTTTTACCAATCCAGAATTTATAGCAGCCATTGAAAATTGTAAAAAATACAATTCTAAATTACACATTTTAGGATTAGTATCAGATGGAGGAGTACATAGTCATAATCGTCATTTATATGGCTTATTAGAGATGGCAAAAAGAAGAGATTTTGAAAATGTATATGTACACTGCTTTTTAGATGGAAGAGATACACCACCTGCATCAGCAGAAGGATATATTATGAAATTACAAGAAAAAATGGCAGAAAAAGAAATTGGAAAAATAGCTAGTATATCAGGAAGATTTTATGCCATGGATAGAGATAAAAGATGGGAAAGAGTTCAGAAATGTTATGATGCTTTAGTAAAAGGAGAAGGAAATAAAGCAGGAAATGCAGTAAAAGCAATTGAAGATTCTTATCAAAAAGAAGTCTTTGATGAATTTGTAGAACCAACTTTAATTTGTAATGGAGAAGAACCAATTGCGACTATTGGAAAGCATGATTCCGTAATTTTCTTTAATTTTAGACCAGATAGAGCAAGAGAAATTACAAGAGCTTTAGTAGATTCAAACTTTGATGGATTTGAAATATGATGAACAGGTAAAACATAATAGTTTTATTATTCCTTCGGATGAACAGATATATAAAGAACCCGACGCAATTCTGAAAATACTTAATAATATGGCACATACCGTAGGTCTAGTTTTTATCGATGCAGGAAAAGAATCAATGCTTCTTCCCTTGAAAAAAGCAAGATATATTGAAGGTAACCTTTATGAAATAGAAATACTTAATCCGTATTATGGGGGAAGAAAAAAGGTAATTGAAATTGCACTTGATGATATTTGTATGAAAAAGGATATGACATATACTCTTCACTCTGTTACGTTTTCGTTTGATGAAAAGCCAGTACCATTGTTTAGCCGAATCAGTGATGGACTAGGGAACGGATATAAACATATTCGCTTAAATACAAATTATTTAATCAAAATGGTAAAATTGACTGTATAGTTGATTTTGTTTTGAGAATTTGTGAAATATATGGTTTTTGACATATGGATAGCTGAAATGCAATTGAAGCAGATTAACAATGAAATTTTGTTCAAATGGACAAGAAGAGAATTTTAGGGAATTCCAGAGGAATACAAAACATAGCTGATTAGTAATAATTTAGCACAAGATTTTGTGGGAATCTGGTAATACCGTTGAGACGGTTTGCCTTTTGTTCCAACGCAAACCGGACGCTCAGATAGAGGTGAATCTGGAAATATCGAAGCTGGAACTGTCCAACGTAGAAACAAAGGCAACGTATGAAGAGATAAAGTCTTTTGTGTTGGAGAAGCATGGCCTGAAGGTAACAAATTTATACATAGCCCAGGTCAAAAGAGAATGCGGCATTGTGGAGAGGGAAAACTACAATCTCCCGAAGAATGAAGATGGACGAGTACCTCAGTGTCCCGAGGATAAGCGTCAGGCCATCAAGGCGGCATTCAGGCATTTTAAGATGATTTAAAATGAAACGAGCAGAAGGCGGTCAGGAACAGGTGATTCCAGGCTGCCTTCTTTTTTGCGTAAAATAAGTCTGACCAGATAAAACATCTAATCGGACTTGTCATGTGTAAGCTATATTGAATTCAATTATTAGCGGACCGAAGTTTTTAACAAAGTAATCGTATTGTGCCGGGTGTGTATCACGGAGTTTTTGATATCGGTTTTGTCCCTCCGGTTCAAGCTGTACATCAAAACCACAGTGCATGCATCCGTTACGGCTATAGCTCATTTCGTATAATTCTGAAATTTTTACATCGTACTTTTCTATGTACTCCAGAATATCATCCTCCGTCCAGAAAGAGAGAGGTCTTGATTGGTTGTCTTGACGTTCGTGAAATACATTGCAGCCATGTTCCAGCCAGTCCTTTTTGCGCTGGTGGCTTTCTGAGGCAAGAATGTCAAGGATGGCACATTCGAGTCTAAGTTCACGAGCCTTCCGGTGAAGTGGATCCTTTTTTAAACGGTCACAGCACTTATCAGAAATCGGCAGTTCTTTGTATTGGCTGTACTTCTTGAAATTTCTCTCGATGTAATCAATGGAGTGATTCCGTGTTCTATCGGATAAAGCATGTTGATAGGTGCGGATGGCATTAGATACTCACTTGGAAAACATCGGGTAACCATAGTGTTCTATGATTTTCTTAAATGTCCACATTTCACCCTTGGCATCGATTGGAAGAACGGTGATTAGATTCGTGCCGTTCTCTTCTTTCTCCCATCGAATATGCCGTATTGTTTCCGGATACTCATTGGTGGTATTCGAAAAGAGATGCAGGATGTCCGGATACATTTGTTTGGCAATATGCGATAACACGGTTGAATCCTTGCCGCCGGAATAGGAGATATAGACCTTATCAAGTCCAAATTCCATAACAGCCTGGCGTATGAAATAGCGTGTCTGTACAATTTTTGACTCCAGATTCATATCTCTAAGTGAAGCCAATGTTTGCCTGCGTTCTTGCAGGTAGAGGGCATGCTTTTGACCACAGTCGGCACAATACCGGCGGTCAGAAGGATAGACGTTATCTTGTGTCAGCTCCTCTTTGCAATTATTACAAAGCATTTTTGTTTTTCTTCCTTTCTAATCTTGTTACTAATAAGATATTTGTATTCAGTATAAAATACAATAATTCCGTTAGTTAAGCTCTTTTATACAAGTTTTTCTTGTAATTTTGCGCAAAATGTGGTAAACTTAATAATTGAATAACTATGCAATTTTTTAAAGGCGTGCGGTATGCATGCCTTGAAATCATGTTTTAGGCAGGGAAAATAGATGCAAAAACAGGGTAATCGGTCAGAAAAAAGTTTAGGTAAGAATTTAGCAAAGCTGAGGAAGCAGAACAAATTAAAACAGACAGAACTGGCAGAGAAGCTGAATGTTTCGCAGCAAATCATAAGCAACATCGAAAACGATAAATCAACTCCGGATATCGGACTGCTTATGCAGACGGCTGACATATACGGCATTACCTTGGATCAACTTGTGGGACGACAGTTCGTCGGCAAGGAAGGCACGGATGAACTGCAGCAAAAAATAATGAATTCTCTTAGCGGGATGGATGAAAAAGAAAGGAAGCTGGCTCTGGAACTTTTGCAAGTGATTCGGAATCAGGGTAATGATGATGGCAGCAAATAGTTATTTTAATGAAAACACTCTGGAGGAACTGATCGAGGAAATACAGTATGTATATAGATCAGATAATCGTCCGTGGGTGATCGGCTACAGCGGCGGAAAGGATTCGACAACTGTCGTTGAGCTGGTCTATAAGATGCTCCAGACGCTGCCAGACTGGCAACGCCATAAAAAAGTATACATAGTTTCTTCGGACACAAGGATTGAGAATCCTTTAATAAAAATCTATCTGAATAAGATGAATGAGCTGATAGGGCAAGCCGCTGAAAGAGATGGGCTTCCTATAGTGTCCACCATGGTCATGCCTCCGGCAAACAATTCATTCTGGGCAAATGTAATAGGAAGAGGCTTCCCTACGCCGAGAGTGAATGGAACTTTCAGATGGTGTACAGACCGATTAAAGATTAACCCGAGTGCGGATTATATCAGAGAGGTAATAAAAAAAGAAGGGAACGAGGTTGTAGTTCTCTTAGGTGTTCGAAAAGCTGAGAGTATTGCCAGAAAAAGACGTATTGAAGGTAGAGAACTGGCTAACCGCTTGATGAACAGGCATGAAACCATACAGGATGCTTATGTCTATAATCCCATCGTCGAGCTGACAACAGACGATGTGTGGGATGTTTTATTGCGCCTTGACGGTGGAGAAACTCCGTGGGGGTCAAATAATAATGAATTGGTTTCTCTTTATGCGGACGCAGACAGCGGAGAATGTCCTTTTGCCGGGATCCATGCCGGAGGACAGACGCAGTCTTGTGGTAATTCGAGATTTGGATGTTGGGTGTGTACCGTAGTCAAAGAAGACAAATCTCTGAATGGATTTATAAAAAGCGGACATCGTGAACTTATTCCTCTATCTAAATTCAGATCCTGGCTTATGAGTATTCGTGACGATGACGATAAAAGAGAGAAGAAAAGAAGAAACGGCACGGTGTACGAAACGAAAGATGGTCAGATGGGATACGGTCCTTTTACGTGGGAGGCTAGACAGCTTATTCTGATAAAGCTTATAGAGACACAGCAGAGGATGGGTTATGAGCTGATTACTATCGAGGAGCTTAAAGCAATCGATGAGATTTGGGATGCAGAACTGGATCTCTCCCGAAGAACACTTGTGGAATTATACGAGAAACTCACTGGCGTTAAGCTTCCATGGTATCAGTATAAAGAGCCTTTGATTGATGCTGAAACGGTGGCAGAACTTGAAAGATTGGCAGAAGAGAATGATGTTCCTTTCGATTTGGTAAGGAATATTATTCTGTCTGTAAATTATAATAAAAACTTTTCGAACCAGAAAATTATGAAAGAGGCTTTGGATCGGTTGCTTAACCAGCAATGGCTGCACCATGCTGCCTTGAAGGAGATTGAAGATGAAAATAAATAAAGTGATTTTATATAACTTCAACTCCTTTGAGGGTGTAAATGAGTTTGATTTTTCTGTTGATGACGAACAGAAAAATATTGTGCTTATCGGAGGCAAGAACGGAGCCGGAAAGACATCCTTATTTACTGCTATAAAGATTGCATTATACGGACCCCTTGCATATGGGTACGTTGGTATTAATCCACATTATGTGGCAAAAATCAAGGATTGTATAAATTCAAAGGCTTTCCAAACGAATAAGGTTGAAGCCAGAGTTCAGATTAACATTTCCCTCATGTTGGAACGAGAAATGAGGGATTATGAAATCACGCGCGAGTGGGATTATAGTGGACAGAAGCTCGTCGAAACATACTATGTGAAGCTTGACGAAAAGACTTTGGACAAGCAGGAACTGTCATATTTCCAGAATTATTTAAAGAGTCTGATTCCGCCGGATCTGTTTGAATTTTTCTTATTCGATGGAGAAGAGGTAGGAAGTGTTTTCTCAACGAGTTCATACAACTCTTATGTCAGGAATGCTGTATACACATTATGCGGTCTGGATACATATGAAATTATCAGGAAGTATACTCATGGGTATGCCGGAAAGGCTACGACGGAGGATGAGTCTAGACTTATAAAAGAATATGAAGAGATAAAGGGTGCTGTTGAATCGGCAGAACATAGGAGCGAAGCACTGACTGTCGAGATTGAATCGATTGGGGAGAAGATTGGACTGCTGGAAACGGAACGGATAGAGTTGGAAAACGCATTTAAAAATGCGGGAGGAATCACCGATTCGGACAGAAAAAAGCTGAAGCAGGATTTTGATAAGGCCGAGCGGGTGAAGGCAGAATCTACAGCTAAGATTAAAATGTTTGTAGAAGGATTGATGCCTTTTTACATTATTAAAGAAATCACCGGAAGTATTTCTGAACAATTGGATTACGAAGAAAAGGGAGAGATATTCCATTACGTTCAGAGACTCTTGTATCAGGACGAGATTCGGAGGGCGTTGTCGGATAAAGTTCAATCCGTTGATGATGTACTGAATATGCTGCTGGATAAATTCAAGCCGGAAGGATTCCAGGAAGATGCAAGTCCGATACATGACCTTTCAAAGGATGAGACTGCGCGTGTTAATGCGATGATATCCACGATAGAGCACCTTGATGCTCAGGATATGGTACGCACAGTAAGAGAGAAACAGGCGGCAGCGGAACGCACTGTTGAGATCAATAAAACGCTAAAGAGCGCAATGGCAGACGAGGATGCGGCACAGTTCCAGAAGCAGGAAAACGATCTGTTGAAGCGTTCGAGTGCGCTGAATGAGCAGTTATATGAAGCCAAAACAGAACTGACAGGGATTAATGAAAAAATAGCTGTTTTAAGGCAACAAAGAGACCACGCATGGCAGAAAGTAAAGGACAATGCTCAGAATAAGCATGTCTTTGAATTAAGCACAGGGCTGTCCTCCATGATGGATACGTTATTGTCGAAAAAGACAGAGGACGTAAAGCGAGGACTTGAAAATCTGATTGTAAAGAATCTGCATCGTATTTACAGAAAGAATAATCTTATTACGCATATAGAGATAGATGACGCATTCCAACTCAATTTATACCAGGATGCTTCGTATACTGCCGGTGAACTGGCATATTTGATGAAGAATCTTGGTAAGACGGGATTTGCGACGATGATTGGAAATGATGGGCAAAAGTCATTGTTTGAATACTATAGTGTGGACTCGCTTGGCAAATTGCAGAAGCAGCTTTCGTTCAATGCTTCGGACAGGTTCGAGCTATATAAGAACATCGATTTGAGCCGGCTCTCAAGAGGTGAGAGACAGATATTTATTCTGTCATTGTACTGGTCAATTATTGAATTGTCCGGACAGGATATCCCATTTGTAATCGATACACCATATGCACGAATAGATGCAAACCACAGAAAGGAGATTTCAGAGAAGTTTTTCCCGAATATCAGCAAGCAGGTTGTTATCCTCTCAACAGACGAGGAAATCAACGAGGAGTATTACCAGGTTATAAAGCCATACGTTGCGAGGGAATATTTGCTGATTAATGACGAAAATCAAAACAAGACGTCGGTAGAGACGAGATACTTCTTTGAGGCATAGCTTATGATTTTTAGATTAAAAACGTCCAAGAGGACACAGCAGATTTTTCAGGAGCTGGAGAGCCGGACAAATTATAAGCCCTACACTTTGGTGAAACATGCAATTGCCTGGTCTTTGAAGGAAAATACCTCAGTAGCCGATTTTGAAACGGATTCAGAAGGATTGGATTTAAACAGGCAGACCATTACCGGGGATAATGAAACCTATTTTAAGGTTTTGATTGAACAGGTGGAGGGACGTTATCTTTCGGAAGAAGAGTATTTTCCAAAGTATGTGAAAGCACATATTGACCGGGGGAGCGAGTTGCTTCTGGATATGTACAATCACGCAGGCAGTGTTGATAAGTATATTCTTCAAGTTCTTGGAGTGGGAGATACGGTATGATTTATTTTGATAATAGCGCAACTTCGCCGGTAGACGAGGAGGTTTTGGAGGCTATGCTGCCGTATCTTCGAGAAGAATACGGGAATCCATCCAGTAAGTATTACTGTAAGGCAATAAATGCACACAGAGCCGTAGAAGAAGCCAGGAGCCATGTTGCCAAGCTGCTCGGGGCTGCGTCAGAGGAGATTATTTTTACTTCCGGGGCTACAGAGAGCACAAATTTTATCATAAAGGGATACATGGATTATCGCAGATATTATGGAGATGGCAGAAATCATATCATAACATCTGTGGCCGAACATAAGGCGACACTTAATACTTGCAAATACCTTAACGGAGAGCTGTATTCCAATAATGATCCAACGGTGAGCCTGTTCGGTGATAAAAGGCGTGTTGACCGTGGGTATGAAGCGACTTTCGTGGATGTGAGCAATATTGGAGAAATCACGACAGAGGCTGTGAGTGCTGCAATCAAACCAAACACAGCTATGATTTCAGCAATTTATGCCAATAATGAGATTGGTACAGTGAGCGATGTTAAATCAATTGCTGCGTTATGTAAAAAGTATGGAATTGCTTTTCATTCCGACTTAACCCAGGCGGTGGGCAAGGTATCATTAGATGTTCATGATATGGGGTTTGATTATGCTTCCTGTTCGGCTCACAAAATATACGGTCCCAAGGGAATAGGCGCGGCTTATCTGAAATCTGATATGTTTGGCATCGAGCCTATCACCGCATTTATGCATGGCGGCGAACAAGAATCCGGATACAGGGGTGGCACCTTGGCAGTACACAATATAGTCGGATTTGGCAAGGCTGCGGAGATAGCACTTCGTGATGCAAAGAAGAATGAGAAGCATTTGATAGAACTGGACAAGCTGCTGGTGGCTGGGTTAGGAAATGTTCCGGAGATTTCTCTGACAAATCCTTCAGAAAAAAGGCTGCCGGGAATAGTAAGCATTCTTGTTGATAAGAGAGATTTCAATAACGAAAGATTTATTAAAAAAGTCAGTGATGAGCTTGCCTTGTCGACCGGCTCTGCCTGCAGTGCCGGGGAACCGTCATATGTTATAAAAGCTATCGGATTGGAAAAGCAGGTTTCAAAGGTAATCCGTATCACGATAAATAAGTACACGACAGAAGAGGATATGCAAGTACTTCTCTCTGTGTTAAAAGAAAATATTTAGAGGTGCATTGATGACGATAGTAGAGGCATTGAAGGAAGTTCTCAAAGACAGCGGTGGTCTGACGCATAAGGAAGCATATGACAGAATAGTGGCAAGAGATTTGTATCATTTTCGTGCTAAAAAACCGGATAGTGTTGTTAACCATGAAATACGCTGTCATTGCGAAGATCTGAACTTTCCGAGTGCATCTGTAGTTAAATATTTTCGGATAGTCGGTAAAAAGGGAAACAAGCCTTTGTATGGGCTGATTGAGGAAGATAAAGAAGATCAGCCTCGGATTACAAAAAAGAAGATGCCTCCGGTAGCAGAAGCGGAACTTTTACCTGAAGAAAAAATAGACCTAACATATCTCTTTTACAAATTAAGTCTGAAAAAGGATTTGTTAGATCATATTATGGACTGCCATCCGAGATTTTTTGAACAGCTTGTAATTAAGCTGCTGCTGGAAATGGGATACGGTTCTGACGAATTATCCGGTCGTGTGCTTGGAAAGTCTCATGATGGTGGCATTGATGGAGTTATTTACGAGGATAAACTTGGACTTAGCAAGATTTACATACAGGCAAAAAGAAATGATACAGGAAACACTATTGGAAGACCTTTGCTGCAATCATTTGTAGGTGCAATGCAGGATGTTCAGAAAGGTGTATTTATTACTACATCTACATTTACAAAGGAAGCAAGGACGTATGCAGAAGCACAGCAGCAGAAGAGCTTAAAGCTGATAGATGGCGACCTGTTGGCAGAACTAATGATCAAGTATGGGATTGGTCTGGAAAAGGTACAGACATACACCGTATATAAGGTGAATGAGGATTTTTTCGAATGACTTAGTACCGGAGGTGAATGCCATGGCTGTGATGATAGACAATAAGCCTGAATATAAAGGCGAAGCAAAGGTATGGGAGAGTTTTTCAGAAAATCTGCCTGCAGATGCTGTTGTTTATAATGGGAGAGAAGTAAACGGAAGAGAGTTTGACTTTTGCATCCTGATGAAAAACATCGGGCTTATTGTTGTGGAAGTCAAGGGATGGATTGCGGATGCGATTATAGATGTTGCCGGAGTCGATGATATTAAAATCGAAGGATACGCTAAACCAGTAAGGTCACCAAAAAAACAAGCCAGAGCATATCGATTTGGTCTCCTTAGCTTGATGAATGATAAGTTTAATGTCAGTCCGCTGATTTTTGATCTGGTATGCTATCCTTTTATTTCGAAGCCACAATATTATGAGAGGAGATTGGATATAGTTTCCGAGGAAGACCTTACTATTTTAAAAGAGGATTTAGCAGATCCTTCACGTCTTGGTGCCAAGCTTCTGGCTGCCTACAATAAGAGCAAAGCAATTCCCCATGCACAGATGGATGAGGTGCTGGTCGGAAAAATCAGACAACACTTCGAACCACATTTTGAGATCAAACAGCCTGTGGAGACAGGAACGCAGACTTCATATTCTGTTGTCATCGTGAATGCAGGCAGAATGAAGAAAAAGAAAATTCATGACATTGTTGACGGATATTTGGCCGGAACCAAGACCATTATGTTTCTTGACTCCGAGGACGCGGCAGATTCTGTCTTATATATACTTGGCGAGGAACTTAATGAAAAGGGTATTGCCATAGAGAAGAATAATTTGAAGCTGCAGGGCGGTGTGGACAATGAGCTTGAGCTTAAGGGTAGTGAATTCCGGGCGTTTAACTTTGAATTGTATGTGATTGAGGAGCTCGAAGAGTTAATAGAAGAAGGCTTGACTATATATGAAGGACGTTATTCGGATAAGGAGAAAAAAGTCCTTGAACTGATGGCGGAGAAAAGCTCATTTAATATTCAGCAATATTATGTGGAACATGCGCCGATTGACAAAAACGTTTTGGTTAAGGCAGGTGCCGGTACGGGCAAGACTTATTCTATGGTATCCCGCATTGCTTTTCTGTGCAACAAATATGAGAACCCGGTTGTTAACGTGATTGATGATATAGCGATGGTGACGTTTACCAATGATGCTGCCGACAACATGAAAAATCGTTTGAAGCAGCTCTTCATTAATTATTTTGTGCTGACAAGTAATCCGAAATATTTGAGGTACATAGAAGATACGGATTTCATGAGAATCTCTACGATTCATAAGTTTGCAAGGGAAATTATAAAAGAAATTTCCATGCATATGGGATTGGGAGAGAATTTTGCCATTACCTCCGGAGATTATGCAAAGGAGCGGATTTACGAAAAATATCTGAATGCATTTATTGAACGCAAGGAGCAGGAAAATCCTAATTTTATAAATGACATTAAATTGCCTATTTATCAGTTCAGGAGAATGCTGGTAGATTTTTCAAATCAGCTCTACAACAAAAGTATAGATATCAAGACTGTCAAGGAGTCTGAACTTGGGCAGGCTCCGTCATTGATGCCATTCTTTAATGAAATTGTTGTGGATGTAATTATAGCGGCAGAAAAGGAATATGCAGAGAAAATTCAGGAGAGCAACAAGATTGATTTGCGCGAAACCATGATTCTGCTGAATGAGGTTGTGAGTCAGAAGGATAGGGATAAGACGCATCTGAATTATAAGTATATTTTCATTGATGAGTTTCAAGATACGGATGATGCACAGATTGATTCATTCTTGAAGATACAGAAACTCATAGGCAGCGGGAACTTCCTGTTTGTTGTGGGAGACCTTAAGCAGAGTATCTATAGATTCCGGGGAGCGACCATAAGCGCATTTAAACAGTTGGGAGCCACGCCGGACAAATGGCGCGAGTATGAACTGACAACAAATTATCGGACAGATGGGCGACTTCTGGAAGAAATGGATGTAATATTTCAGAAACTGGGAAGTAATTCGTTACTGCCCTATGCCTATGATACGGATCACCTTGTAAGTAGGATAGATGGCGGCGCAGAGGATGATGAGTTGCTCTGCTGTGTTCCGTATCATGGTAGAAAATCAGATACCAGTCTGAACGAAACACTGCTTAGTTTACTGAAAAGAGAAAAAGATAAGATTCTGGAATTTGAGAAAAGTAGAAGGTTGAGTCAGGAAGAAAAAACGATAGCAATACTGGTAAGGAAGAACTGGCAGATTGATAATATTGTCAAAGGCTGTAAAGAGTTGGATGAGAGCATTGAAATTGAGACAAAGGTTGGCGGCGATTTGTACCAGCTCGAATCAACAGTGGACTTTTGCAAATTGCTCCTGGCATTAACCAATCCGGACGAACCGATATACCTTGTTAATTTCATCGAATCAAATTATGTCGGAATGAGATTGAAGTATCAGGGCTTACAGAATTGTGATAAAGAGGAGCAGAGAAGGCATATAACAGCTGCACTCGACGAATACTTCAAGACGTGTATGGGCAAAACATGGATGGAGACTGTTGCATTTGCGCAGACCAATCCAGCTCTGGTTGTATTGAAGAAGATATATGAGAGCCTTCAGCCGTGGCGGCAATACAGTATGGATGAGGATAAACAAAGGTTTTATCGCTCGAATTATGAGCTGCTGATAGAGAAAATTATCAAGGCGTACAGCGTAGATTATCTCACTTTGACGGTTATTGCTGATTCGATTCAAATTAATATTTTGACACATCAGCAGGAAATGGCGAGAAGTGTTACTGAAGATAAGACAGGAATCCGGTTCTTGTGTACTACAGTACACAAGGCGAAAGGGTTGGAGTACGGAACAATAATTTTGCCGTATACATATCAGGATGCGGAAAACTTAAAAGAAGGAAACTGTGATGTTAACTATTCATCCGGAAAGCTGTCTTACTCCATAAAGGTTGGTGAGAACCGCAAAGACAATAACTCTAATTACAATGCGCAGGAAGAGGCCGGCGAGAGATTGTGTGAGGAAGCCAGAATCGTGTATGTGGCACTTACAAGAGCAATCCGTAATTGTATTTGGATGAAGGATGTTGACCGAAGAGCGACAAAAAGTTGGAGCAGTTTTCTGGAGGTGTAAAGAATGGCATTTTCTATATACACATACAGCAATCCGTACGAAATCAGTAAGGAACCTTATTGGGCGGCGATTAAGAACTGTCCCCATTTTTGCGTGTCGCAGACAATGGCAAACGGAATTATGGGCTCCTACAGTGAGATGACTGCCGGAAAAGTTTCAACAGTTGAGAATCTTGTAAAAGGTCTTTTTTCCTATTGGGAGAGCACGGAGTGCAAAATCAAACAATCGGCTGCAATTGACGAGGCTATCGACAGAATGCAGGTTGTCGAAAACGAAGATAAAATCAAGCAGTCTCTTCGCTTTAACAGAAAGGCACTGTGTAATAGCCTGCGCATTTTGTTTGAACTGGATATGAGCATGAAAGAGATGAAGTTATCGCTCATGACAGATGAACAAAAAAATCTGATTCAGCTGTATCAAATAATAAAGGAGTCAGAGCTTAACGACTGCTTTGATATAAAGAGGGATTTCTCAAAGGAGGACATTGAAGAGGCGATACGTACAGGCATGAAGCTTGAGAGGGAAGATGCCGACATCAGTTCCGTTGGTATTGAAACCATAGTAATACACGGTGTTCATCAGTTTACGCCGATGATACTTCAGGCTCTGGAACAGATTGCAAAATATAAGAATGTGATGTTGCTGTTCAATTACCAACAGCAATATAAAAACGTGTATCAGACATGGATAGATGTGTACTCGTCGTTTGATTTACCGATAAACAGTCAGTTTATTAATGAGTTTCGTCCGAATGTGCTTCTGGCAAACAGCTATGAAGGAAATCTTTTGGCAGACCGAATGGCAAATTTGATAGAAGGGCATCCGGGAGAAGCAGGGTTAAGCAATCCTGTCGAGGTGATTGAGTTTGACAACAAGACAGAGTTTGCAAGCTACGTAGCCGGTGTATATGAGGCGGCATTAAAGAGGCAGGACAGGGCTGTAAACAAGAAGCGCTCAACACTTTATTACATGCCGGAACAGTTTTATTCTGCCAATAACAGCGTAAACAACATTTTGAAGGTATATTATCCAGAGCAATTTGGGGAAAGACATTTCCTTTCCTATCCGATTGGCCATTTCTTCCTCTCAATTACGAGTATGTGGGATGCGGAAGAAGGCGGAATACGGATTGAGAATATGAATGATATTGTAGAGTGCCTAAATTCCGGTTTTATAAAAGAAAAAAATCCAGGAGCCCTGTACTCCGTGTTTAACCGCACAAAAGAATTTTTCATAAGAGCAGAAACAATCGATCAGATTGTAGACCTTCTGGGCAAATTGAAAAAAAGAATACATAAAGCCGGGAAAGATGCGGATGAGAAGAGAATAGGAAGCAGGCTGGTGTATTTTGATGTCACTACAGCAGAGATCGATATGCTTGTAGATGCACTTTTACAACTTAACAAGATAACCAAAGTTTTTTATGAAGACTTTGAAAACACCGAAAACAATTTCAAGGAGTTTTATAAGAAAATCAAAGACTTTCTGGAAGAAAGAGTTTTGGAAGCGGAAGATTTGGAAGAGGATTTCAGGGATGTAGTAAAAAGAGTCTTGGTAAGACTAGAGGAAGTGGAAAGCTTGGAAACAACCGGTTCCTTTGACGTGCTGAAAGAAACCATGGCGTATTACCTGAAGCAGGAAAGCAAAAAAGGAATGAGTGCGAACTGGATCGTCCGCGACTTCGAGCAGATAGATGGAGATATCTTAAAGAGTGTACATCAGAACAAGGACACGGTTTATCACTTTGCGTGTCTCTCTGACAATGATATGAATGTTACCAGGCGTGATCGCTTCCCGTGGCCGCTAGATGTAAGCTTTTTCGAGATAGCGCAGGAGCCGATAGACTGGAAATATCAGGTCTATGTTAAGTCCAAGCGTGAGTATAAGAACTTTAAAAGATATGCGCTCATATACGGATTACAGTTTAACCGGGTGAAATTCAAACTAAGCTATGTAAAAAATGTAGATGATAAAGAAAATGAGTTGTTCTATCTGCTAAAGATTCTTGGCGCAAAAAAGGGGTATCCAAGATTGGGTGAACAAGAGAACAACAGAATCCGGCAGCAGAATATGGGATTGAATTTGCAGCAGCAGAATGATTACTCTCAGTACGACTATTTTCGGTATAAAATATGCCAGTATCGCTTCTTGCTGGAATCGACGATTGAACGGAGAACGGTATATAGGGATCATTTCTTGCTTCTTAAGTATCTTGAGATTTTGTTGGAAAATGCAGCCAGACGCATGCTTCAGGGTCAAATTGCAACGGAAGATGTGATATTGGAGACACTTAACGATGAATTCAGAAGGCTTGAAAGAAAATTTGAATTCATAAAAGAAATGCATTCAGAGCGTATGGATATCGTTTCAAATGCAAGGAATTTCCTGCAAGCGAGTGTCCTTAAGGGAAAGTCGCAGTTTCCTAAAGTGTCAGAGAAAGACATAGCTTATATGGAGAAAAAAGAGGAATTTATATATCTCCAATTAGGAAAAGATGATAGCGGGTACTCATCTAAATTCAGGGAAGTCTCGCAAGATGTAATTGATAGAGATTTGGATTGTCGCAAGCTTGATATGAACGGTTATTCGAAATCCAGTGATGTATGGTGTCAGTATTGTGCAGTCAGGGAACTGTGTTTGGAGTCTTACAAGTACGGCACAAGCTGACGAGGGAAAGGATAAAGTTATGCTGACCGAAAAAATGTATGTCCGTTGTCCGATTGACATCGACATGATTAACCCTCGTGATTTTATTATGGGGCAAATAAAGATAATAGACAGCTTCGCTGATATGGTTGAAGTTGTATTTCATGACCCATATAAATATAGGATTTACTATGGTGGGTTCCCTGAGTCAGCACCTTTGCCCACGGCCATGGTTCAACGCTGCCAGTTCTTTGAGGGAGCGACGGTACGATATGCCAGGGATGACTACAAGGTGGTTTTCTGTATAGTTAATCCGGATGGACTTAATGAGTACTATATCGAGAATTCCTACGACAAGGAGCTTATTAGGGTAACAGAAGACAAGATCACAGCTCCGTTTACAGTAGGTAAGGTTGATCCGGCATCACAGCTTCAAAAGTATGAATTTCAGAATCCTTGCTGGCTCTTCGGTCGCAGTATCGTTACTAAAACAATGAATGTTTTAGATAATTCCATATATGGATTCAAGGAACTGGCAGGATGTAAGATTTTTCTTATGCCACATCAGCTGAAATCGATTATGAGATGTTTGCAGGAGGAAACCTGTCGATACATGCTTGCAGATGAAGTGGGTATGGGAAAGACGATAGAGGCGGCATCTATACTAAAGGTATATTTTTCGCGGCACAGCGATGTAAATGCCTTAATCATTGCACCGGGGGCATTGATCGAACAATGGAAGATGGAGCTTTTCCTTAAGTTTGATTTGTATGAAGGGGAGAATGAGCATAACAATTACATTAAGTTTGCGGAATTAGAACGTGCATCCGCATATGAATGCAATCAGGACTGGGATTTTACGATTGTCGATGAGGCACACCGGCTTCTGATATACAGGGAGTATTATGAGGCATTTCACCGTTTGAGCAAGAACACAGAAAATCTGCTATTGCTTAGTGCAACACCGGTTCAGCAGAAAAGAGCAGATTATCTGGATCTTTTGCGTTTGATTCTTCCTGACAAGTATGATTCTTGTACAAAAGAAGATTTTGATGAACTTGTAGAAAAGCAAGGCAACATTACAAAGGCAGCAGCCATGGTTCTTGCTAACATCGAGGATCTCGATGAGGTCCTTAAAAGTTCGGTTGAGGATGATGAAGATCCGCATGAAAATGAAGATAGTGAGGACTTTTTCGACGATGTGTCGAGCGGATTCAAAAGGCTCTATAAGATTGTCGGGGATGACAAGCTAAAGGAAATGTATGAGAAGGCTGATTTTGATGACGCGGATCTGGGTGTTCGTGCATTCAAAATTGCTATTTCCTATCTGTGTGAAAATTATCAGATAGAGAAAAATATTATTAGAAACCGCAGAGATACACTTGATGACCTGCCGGAACGCCAGCTGGAGACATTGCCGTATGAGTTGGATCCGGACAAGAACTTTTATGAGTATGGAGTATACCAGGATTTGGTAACCTGGATAACGCAGCAACCGATATCGGAAGAAGAGTTTGAAGGGGTCTTCAGACCGTTATTTGGAGCTTTCTTCAGTTCCCCGTGGGCATTTGAAGCAAAGGTTAAGGAACTTGAAAATCAGCATATCGTGATTCTAGAGGGGCTTAAAGAAAATCTGAGAAGATGGATGATTTATGAGCAGGACATAGCAGACAATATTGTCGATACGCTGGATGTCCCAGATGATTATTCGTCACGCATCGTCCGTACGATGTACTATCTGGATGAATATGCCGGGGATGCAAAGGTGGTTCTTTTCACAAATTATCGGGAAACGTTTGATGTATATAAAGCCATGCTCGAGGATTTTTACACGGAAGATGGCTTCAGTTGTTTTAGAAAAGGCATGGACTCTGATGAACTGGAAGTGAATGTTTGCAAGTTCCAAAACGACAAAACCTGCACAATTATGCTGTGTGATGAATCCGGTGGTGAGGGGCGGAATTTCCAGTGTGCGGATTATGTTGTTCATATTGATTTGCCTTGGGACGCAAACGTAATCGAGCAGCGCATAGGAAGGCTTGACCGAATGGGACGTTCAGGAGATCGACCGATTATTTCAGTGGTTCCGTATGCGGAGGAGTCCTTAGAGGAAGAGTTATTTAAATTCTGGAATCAAGGGTTAAACATTTTCGGGCACTCATTAAGCGGTCTCGAAATCATAATGAATGAAATTAACAATACGATTGTTTCCTCGATTATCAGCGACTTTAGATTTGGACTCACCAATGAAATTCAAAATGTCATTGATAGAGCATCAAAACTTAAGGACCAGGTACGAGAGGAGCAGCATTTTGATACGGCGGCTTATCTCTGCAGACCGATGAATCAGGAACTTATTAGCCTTGTAAAGTATTACAACCGTAACGAAAATCAGATGTTTGCTGATGCGATGCTCCAATGGGCACAGCTTTCCGGTTTCAGGGATGTTCAGGAGAAAAATGAGGTAATCAGTTTTAACGATGACTCTTTTTCCACCAGGTCGGCAGAGAATTCACTTTTGATTCCGCCGGATTGGGATACATATTTTGCTAAGAGACAAAATCAATTTTTGAGCAAAATCAAGGAGATGAGGAATGACAATTCTGTAAAGAATTCCTCTCGTAATACAAGAATCATTGATGGAACATTTAGCCGGAAAAAGGCGATAGAAAATGATTACATTCATTTCTTCGCGCCGGGGGATGAAATTTTTGATTGTATCGTGGATAACGCTATTCGCTCATGCCGGGGAAGAGTAGCAGCCTTTGCCATGAAATCCAGCGTGAATTGGAGAGGCTTTGTATATACCTGGTCGCTGTATCCGAATGAGCGGCTTTTGATTGAAAGGGGAATACCGTTGTCATATCTGAGCAGTTTTAGAAATTACCTGGCTGTGGAACAGATACAGGTTCCGGTAAGAATAGTTGACAGCACTGCTGCAGATGATGTTGTTCTTCGGGAGCTGAATCAGATGATGCAAAGAGATTTCGAGAGCAGCAAGGATAATATTGAGCACTTAGGAAAACGGGGCAGAGGAGATGGATTCCTGGGTATCTACAGCAAATATAGATCATCGAATGTGGATTATTTCCGAATGAACTATCCGCAGGATCAATGGGAGAATGTAGTAAGAAAGACACGAAAGATAAGCAAAGACAAGGCCTTGACCGCACTCAAAGGTCGTTCGCATGTGGCTGAGGCAAAGGCTGAGATGGAGAGAATTCTTACGGCAATGCTGGCAGCGGCAAATTATTATGGACAGGAACCAGAGGGTTATGAAAACCTAAAAGAGACATACGATGTTGTACTGAAATGCTTAAAAAGACCGATAGTTCGTTTGGAGTCTGCCTGCTATGTATGGATGGTGAAGAGTAATGGATAAAGATATAATTGAGAGCTATGTAGAGAAATATTTGAATGGAGACACCCTAGAAAAATTCCCGGTAATAAAGGGAAGTTTGTCTGCCAAAGATAGATATCTATATAATACAGCAAAAAGACTCCTTGTTGCCGGAGATAAATTTTCGGCTGGCAAAGCAGGGAAAGATGTATTTTTGATAGCTCTCAGGAATTATTTGCTTTCGTTCCAGACTGAAATGTTCCTAAAGGATGAAACGATTATACACGAAAACGAATATGGTATACACACAAATGCTGCCGGGAAGATTTATGTGACACTTGATCTGCCAAACTATCTTGATAGTAAATTTGTAGAGCTGGCATTTCACGGGAACAATGCAAGAGAAACGGGGAATTTTACTGAGGGGATTTTTTACGGAACAAATGCGTTTATTCATAAGCTGACTGGATATAAACAGTTTAAGAGCCTTGAGCAGAAGTTTGCTGTGTTTGGCGCACTGAACACGCCGGATGGTTATACGACTTTGGTTGCACTCCCCACCGGCGGCGGTAAGAGCTTGATTACGCAAACAATGGCCTATCAAAATAAGGGGCTGACGATTGTGGTTGTGCCGACCGTTTCGTTGGCTATAGATCAGGTCAGAAATGCAAAAATCAACATAAAGAGCGATACTGCGAGTGACGAGATTTTTTGTTATTACGGCGGTATGCCGGGAGTACAGAAGGATGAACTAAAGGAGGCCATAAGGAAGGAAACTGCAAGACTCGTATTTATTTCTCCGGAAGCTCTGATTCGTAATAAGGAATTTAAAAATCTTATAAAAGTCGCTAATGACAGCAGATTTTTAAAGAATCTGATAATAGATGAAGCCCACATTGTAATAGAATGGGGAAATTTTTTTCGTGTTGATTATCAGTGCTTGGAGGCTTGGAGAAATGAACTCATGACGGCAAATTCGCAGTTGCGCACAGTATTGCTTTCAGCAACATTCACGCGTAGTGCGGTTGCAAGCCTTAAGCATATGTTTTCAGTGCCGGACAAATGGATTGAAATCCGATGTGATGCACTCAGAAAAGAACCAAGGTTTATTCTTGTTAAGTCGGAAGGCTTCATGGATAAGAGGAAGAAAATGCTGGAGCTTGTAAAGAAGCTTCCGCACCCGATGGTAGTTTATGTCAATTCTCCGGACGATGCGGAGAATATAAGGTCTTTCCTTTCCCTAAATGGAATAGATAGCCTTGAAACCTTTACAGGAAAAACTAAATCTGCACAGCGAGAGCAGATAATAAAGGACTGGTCAGAGGACAAAATTGATTTAATTATCGCGACTTCTGCATTCGGTGTAGGGGTTGATAAGGGTGATGTGAGGACGGTGCTGCATTCTTATGTTCCGAATACTCCGAACCAATATTATCAGGAACTGGGTCGCGGTGGAAGAGACGGACTCATCAGTCTCAGTGTTATGTGTATAACTCAGAAGGATGATGTGGACTCAGCCTATAAGAGGATGGGCAAGGTGCTCAGTCCGGAAAAAATCTGGGGGCGTTGGCTCAGTATGTATAAGGATCCGACTTCTTCCTGGTTTAAGGGTACGGTTACATTAAATACAGATGTGAAGCCAACTTATAATGTTACTGCCGGAGATGATGATGCCAGTGACATCGATATTCAATGGAATATTTACGTGATCTTGCTGCTCCGTCGCCATAATCTGCTCTTGATTAGAGATATGATATTCTCAGCAAGTGAAGATGGTTATAAAATCCGCATCGAAATACTGGATGATACTCTTAGAAATGAAACGATTGAGCCACCGCAGATTATCAAGGATATCCGTAATCGCGAATCGGAGGGTTTTGAAAAGGAAATAAAACGGATTCGAAACAGCATATATAATGATAAAAGAATGTGCTGGTCAGAAATGTTTTATTCAACTTATAACAAGGTTTCGGTTTATTGTGGCGGATGCGGAAATCATGAGCACCCTGAACGTATGGAAACCGATAAGTTCCCATTACTTATTCCTATAAGGGAGCCTCTTAGAGATGTATCTGCTGAGTTTAGGAAGATGTGTCAGGGAGAAAACGAGGCTATTGTTATCGGAGATGCAGAGGATTATTCCCTTTTGAATAAATTCTTGAATGCCGGGGCGAATGTAGTCGTTGTGGCTGATACAGCAATAGAGGAGAATTTTGATCTCATGTTGAATATGACCGGCAAGAGCGGTGTTATGATCATGGGCATTAAAGAGTACCGAGAGCTGTCCAGTCTTACGGCAGAATATTACCTTTCTGGTGGAGTCATGGCCTTGTATAACACAGATGCTAAGGGAGCATATGAATTTTGTACTGCGCTGAGAAAATATAGAAAGAATAGCATGCGGCTTGTTCATATTACCGGTGAAGACTATTTCGTACCCAAGGCACACAAGTCGTTGACAGCCATGGTTGATGGACCGAGAATAGACAGTTACATTTTGGAAAGGATGTAAGGGATGTTTGGAAATAGAATGCAGCCTTCGGCGATTCCTGAAAGAGTATATGCTCTTTGCAGGGAAATTGTAAGCAGACCAATAGAAGAGACTAAATTAAAAGCCTTGTTGGAACCGCAAAATTTCGGCGGTAAACAAGAATATTTTGGAAATGTACGAGCTGCCGCAGAGGAAATAGGTCTTATCAGTACAAAAGAAAATGTCATTTCTCTGGCTGTTGATAAGAATGAAGTTAAAACAATGGAGAATATGCGGCGGTATATAAATCTTCAGATGGAGCAGGTGTCTGACAGCCTGTTCTATAAGGTAACAATGCAGTATTTTGATATGGATGCCGAGGTATTAAAGCATACCAGCGTATCAAAAATGAGTGACCTTATGGGCAGAAGTATCGGAGAAAAGGTAATCGAGGAAGATATGCGTGCTTGGCGATTCTGGACAGCATTTCTTGGTTTTGGATACATGCACGAACCTACCAGTGCAGCAGGAATACTGCTTCCGAATGCAGCTACATTTCTAAATGATGTGATCAAAGATCGTAAGTTTAAGAAGAATACAACATTTGCTATTAATGAGTTTGTTTCAGAGATACAGCCGAGCGTAAACATCGTGCTGAATAATGCTGTGGACACTAAGAAGTTTAATATGGGATTTTCCAATGCGCTGAGAATGTTGCACGATCTTGGCGTGATAAAGGCGGAACATAGGTCTGATGCACTTGAAATATGGACGCTGTATCCGTGTGAAGGACATGACCTTGATACAACAATCACCCATGTTACGATAGGGGGTTAAGCATGAATTCAGAAATAGCAAAACAGAGAATCTCGGAGGTGGTCAGGATTGACACAATCACCAGCTCGTACGGTGACTTCCTGGCAACGCATGTTCCGCTGAAAAATATACAACTTCAGAAAGAATACGTATTTAATGCTGCTTCTTCTAAAACATATACGGAAGAGCAGGTATATAAACAGGTTGTCTTGAATCCGAAGAATGAGCATCAATTTGTACTTGTTATTGGATCAAGTGGCGCAGGTAAGTCGCATTTGATTCGTTGGTTTGATGCCAAGATGGAGAGGGAAAAGCCCGAGAGCGAGGTAGTGTTGTTTGTTCGCCGAAGTGATAACACCTTGAAGGGGACAATTAAGCAGCTTTTAGAAAAACCGGAGGTAGCCTCCATACAAAATAAAGAACTGTATGATCGTCTTGTAAATGCAACATCTACGATGAGCGAGAGCAAGCTCAGGAACACCATTTACTATCAGTTCATCTTAGAAATCGAAACTGACAATGGCGAAGATGTGGATTATATGAGCAATGCAGATAGGAAGCGCATTGCGCCGCTTCTTAATAACGAGTTGTTCAAACAGCGTATGATGGCAGATGACGGGCCGATTGAAAGGATTTATTCAAAGGTTGCGGAGAGTGCTTCGGCTGACAATCGTGATGTAATAGCCGAGTTCTACCCGGAGGATTTTCAAATCGATGTGGCATTCTGCGATAAAGTCCAGCATGAAGGTGGAGATAAAAAAGCTGTCAAGCTGATGGATAAAATCATCACTGAGCCGGAATTAGCCTCAGATATAGCAAAGTATCTTAACTCTAAGGTAGAAACTGTAATTCAAAGTTGTGCCGGTCTTGAGCCTGGTGACTTTGAGCAGGTATTTAAGGATATCCGGAGGGAGTTAAAGAAACAAGGGAAATCCTTGACATTTCTTATAGAAGACATAACAGCATTCACCGGTGTAAATGAAGCGTTGCTTAATGTTTTGACCACGTGGCATACCGGAGAAAATGAAAAGGATAATATGTGCCGGGTATCCTCAATTATCGGCACCACAAGCGAATATTTTAAAAGTAATTTCCGTGATAACTACAAGGCGCGTGTTACGCAGTTTATTGTAATTCCGGATGATGTGTTTGGGTCAAGCGAAAACGATCTTTGTGAATTTGTCGGAAGATACTTAAATGCGATGTCGCTCCCGAAGGAAACTGTTGATGCGTGGGCATTTGGTGATGGTGCCGGAGTGAATCTTCCTATTCATGGTCTCGAACAGGGAAATGGCTGGGATACGGCAACTACAGCAGAAGGAAAGGTATTGAATCTCTTTCCTTTTTCTCGAAAGTCGATTACGTACCTTTATACAAATATGCTGCAGGATAACTATCGCACACCAAGATATCTCTTGAGAGATGTTGTAGAGAAGACAGTTCGTGATGCATTGTGGAATTTTGAAAACTTCCCCGGCTTTAAGATTGTAAACAAGAACTTCAATTCCAACCTTCGAGAGACTATTCAAAAAACCGGAGTATCTAATGATACATTTGAACGGATGTATCTGTTTATGTGCGTATGGGGAGATGCTTCAACTAATATTTACAAGGATGGAGATGTCACCTACGTTGCCGGCTTGACAGAAAAAGTTTATCAGGACATGGGCTTTCCGCTTATAAATGGTAAGCAAGTAGCTGCGAAGCCGAATCCGGCTAAGAATGAGAACAAAGCTGCGCAGCAAGCGGGTTCTGCGGCGGTAGTCAAGACTGAAGCAGAGAGAGAAGCCGAGAGAAAGCTTCAAGCTGCACGCGCACAACTGAATGATAGTCTGCAGGCAATAGAAAACTGGGTAGCAGGCGGAACGATTAATGTTGGTGCTACTACAGGAAATGTAGTTTTGATTTCCAAAGCAAGAGAGGATATGTGCAACTACCTGTATTCCTCAATCGATTGGCAAGCTGAAGGTGTGTCGATGGACACTATTGAAAAGATAAAGAAGGGAAAAAATCGACTTGTTGGTTTCGAACGTCAGAAGCGTGGTGTAGACGAGATGTTTTATAAGCTTCCGGCTGACAGAGAAACGCAGGCGGTGGTTGAGGCTTTCTTGGAATGGAATGTCCTTGGAAATAGAAGCTGGGATTTTGAGGGCGCAGAGAAGAGAGTTTACCGGGTACAGCTTTGGACAGAAAAAATAAAATCACCGCTTATCAAAGCTATTACGACATTTGAAAATCAGAAGATAGATTATTTCAAATGCGCAATGATGGCTGAGTTTTATAGAATTATCCTGCTGGGATTGGCTAAAGCAACGACAATCGATGGTCTGAAGGCCGAACAGATACTTGAAAGCGATATCAGGAAGCCAGGTGTAAATTCTCACTCTGCTGCATGGAATTCCCTTGCACAGCTTATAACAAGAGGAGAAAGTGACAGGGATAATCGATATACGGTAATTCAGTATTGTAACGTGATACAGAGCGAAAGTCATGTGCAGGTCTTTCTTAACAGGGAAGACTTTGATGCAATGGTACGCACTGTGAAGAGTGAAAAACTTCGAGTCAATGCCGACATCTTGAATAAAAATGATCCGGTCAAGTTAAGACGTGATGCCAGGGAATATCTTAAAAATATCCTGGACAGATTGGATAAAGTCAGGGAAGAAGAAGTGACCCGGGCAGAAGAAATTATGACTCTGGTCAGAGAGAACTTCGGTACTGACGAAATAGATGACGAGGATATCGAAGACCTTATGGACAGGGTTATCAAATTTTATGATACTGCGCAGGAAGGGAAGATGCCTGTAAAGTATGATAAGGACTTATTTGATGAGGTGAAAAAATACTCAAAGTCAACCGGCGCAGCAGTATGTGATATAGTCAAAGCGATAAAATTAAAAGACCCGCTGGAATGTATTCTCGCTTTCTCGCAGGATCCAATTCGAAAAGCAGAACGCCTAGAACAACTTCTTAAAAAGGTTGTTGCAGATGTGGCCAAGATTCAAGCTGAAGTAGAGGTCAAAAAACAGAAGTACGGAAGTGCCGGGAATTCGAATGGCAATGGTGGGGATTTTGCAGATGAAACGACTATACTGGCAGAATGTGCGGCAATCATTTCTAAGATGGGAGGGACAGTATGCTAATAGATATATTAAATGAATGCATAGTAGATATGAATACTGTTCGTGCCTTGGAAACTGCATCAGCGGACACAAAAAAACAGTCAGAAGCAAACTATAAATTTAAACAACTTGTTGTTTCTGTAAAACAAACCATCGTGGAGATACAAACAGCAGTAGAAAATTCGAAGTTTAGGCCTTCCACCGAGGTTATGAGTGGATTAAACGGAATAATTAAAAACTGCGAACAAGTTGTAAAAGTTGGGGCAGCCAATGCGGCAACTACAGGATTTATTGAGGGTGAGAGAAAAAGAGTCTATGATGCGGTAGGACAAGATTGGCTTGATTACTACCAGGGCGCGACAGCGCACATAATCAGTCTTCTTGAAATCGTTAAGGGTATTCTGCCGAATGAAGACCGGGTCAAATACGCAACCAATAAAATGAGGAGGGCTGCGAGTTGGGGTAAGACGGCGGATAATTACAGATTCTTGAATGAAGGTCTGGCTGATGCCGAGAAAATTCTTAAAGATTTAGATTTGGATGAGGATTCAGACATCTTGGCATTCTTGAAACTGGTCAGCGAAGGAAAGGCAACAATCCGGAATCTTACAGATGAAATTCTTGCCTGGATAAAGGCAGAGAATCTGGAAGATAAGATGCATATCGGATTTTAAATGAGCAAGAGATAGTTTGCTAAAAACGACAATGTTTTTGAAAAACATTGCTGAAATCAAAATTTCACGCTTGATAAGGATGGTGTTTGTCAAAAACAATAAAGAATATAGGAGGACGTAAGCAGTAAAAAGGCTTACGTCTTTTTTTGGTCTGCGAGGATAGTTTTGAATCTGTTTTTTTAACTGACAATAAAAATGAAACGTGCTGAAGTTTCTATAAAAAATGTAATGTTTGTCATTGACAAATATACTGTGAAGGTATATGATGTGAATATCAGGATGAAAAACAGTGGGAAAATCATGCAAACAGGAGGGACTTCATATGCAGACGATATGTGTTCAAAGATGCCGGCAAGGCACAACGGAATATTACCTTGCCAAGATGCCAGCGGGAGAGTTGGTTGACAGCGTTGGTTTGGCGGCGGAGATGCCCGAATGGGACGGTATGACAGCAGACGAGAAGATGCAGAGAGAACCGGATTTAAACAGGGTTGTCAACGAAATCGTTCCATATTACGTAAGCGATGAGGATAGATTCTTCTCCAGCATAGTAGTAGATGTCTACTCAGGGTTCAGCAATTTAGTTTACGAGCCAGCGACCAACATAATAAATAATCTTCCGGTGGCATATCAGTTACCTTTAAAGGATGTCGGGTTCCTTACACTTCAGGGAAATGAACGATTAATTGCCCTTGATGGGCAGCACAGAATCCTGGCGATTAAGCTGGCAATTAAGGGTAAAGTTGCTATTCCGGCCAATCTTCTGAAACAAAAGAAGATGACACAACAGATGACGGCACTTACGCCACATCCAGAACTGGCCGGAGAGGAGATAAGCGTAATTTTCGTGGAACACCGGGATAATCTAAAAATCCGGAAGATTTTCAATAAGATTAACAAATACGCTCGTCAGACCGGACGCGGAGATAACATAGTCACTTCAGATGATGACATTTTCGCAATAATCAGCAGAAGGTTGTTTGGCGAAGGCGAGATTCTCGAAGCGGTAGAAGATACCGAATTGGTTAACTGGAAGTCGAACACCCTGTCCGAGCGCAGTAAGCAGCTTACCACAATAAGCGCACTGTATACCTCGGCAGAGACAATTCTCAGAGATTTTGGGTATTCAGCAAAAATGCTGCCGAGTCAGGACGAGATAGAAGGTGCGTTTGAAATCGTTAGGGAATTCTGGCAGGAATTACTGGAAGGCTTAAGTACTTACAAGGAATATATGCAGTTGATAGAGATGAAGGAGAAAGTTTCCGAGTTGCGCAAGATAAGCCTGCTGATGAAGCCGGTAACGCAAATGGCTTTGGCGCATGTGGCATACAAGGCAAGGCAGAAGGACATTCCTTGGGCAGATGTGGTAGTCAAGCTCAATAAGATGGATTGGTCGTTTGATAATCCGGTTTGGGCGAATCTGTTAGTTACGGGGACTGCCAAAAAGAAGATGATTACAGGAAAAGAATACATCCGGGCAGCGGGACTGGTTATCTCTTATATGGTAATGGGTGCTGAGATGACTAAGACGGAGATCAGCGAAGTTAAGGCAGTCATACTCAATGCTACCAATAATACGTCTGATAAGTTGCCGGATATGATTTCATAGGGGTGCATGCGAATGGAAGAAGATCGTAAGGAGATTAGAAATTCAGAGGGGAAGCGCATATTTGATCTGGTATGGAAAAATGACAAGGTTTACCTTGAGACCTATCATAAAGGTAAGAGAACGCAGATTCCATTACTGGATGAGCTGTATAAAGTCTATAAAGCACTGAAGCCTGAAGAGCGGGTTGAGATGCTAGAGTATGTAAATGGACTAGCGCAGCGGGAATTAGCAATTGCATATTAGTACGAGCTCTGTTCCGCTTAATACGCGAGGACGCAATGCCGGAGTTGATTAACTGTAAGGTTATTAACTTCGGCATTTTGGGTTATAGAGGCGAATGACCCCAAAACGTATTTCTCTTTGGGGATATCGCAGTTCTTTTGCTTCTGTTAGAATCGAAATATCATATAAGAGGGAGGATATTTCAATGAAAAATTTCGATGATGTATTTAAGATTTACAACAGTACTTTCCCAGCCACAAAGGCTGAAGATCATAAGCCGAATCAGGTGCGCGAAAAGTATACAGAGATAATTGAGGCTGCGGGCTTAGATGGTCGTCTCCTGCCTATTGATTATTCAAAGGAAACGAGAACGGTGTCAGAGTGTCTTAAAAGCTGTACAGAGAAAACCGTGTATGTAATACCGGATGAGTCAGTGGACTTTGTGGTTTCGGTAATAAAAAAGCATATTTCTAACGATTATAAGCATATTCGCCGAGGCGATTTTAAACTGGTTTCTAAGAAAGAACTGCTTGGATTAGTGGAAGGATTCACGAAGATGCTTTTCGGCTTAGGTTATCCGCTCTATATTATTATCGAGCAGAGAGAGGCCATAGAGAAGAGATTTGATCTTAAGATACACGGCGCAATGGATGATATCGTTCGTGAGAGTAATAGCCTTATCAAAGATGCTGAGTTGCGTATAGAAGATTTCCTTTGCCTTAATCGTGACGACCGTGCTTGCTTTTTATCTTATATGGCCAGTGCAATCGCCGGGTTGAGAGAACACTTGGCGGAGGTGTATTCAGCGTATTCTGACACAAGATCCGAAGAATTAAGTAAACATGCATCTATAGAAGCTGAGAACATTTCTATGGAAGATATTGAACTGGATTATCAGGAGTCGGAACTCATTGCGCATGACGATGAACTGCAGGAGCTTATAAGAGAACGCGACAAAATCATAGGTAGCTATGGCTTTGTAAAGAGTAAGCGAAAGGAATACGCTGTAGTAAATGTCAGAATTCAAAATCGAATGGCAGAACATCATAAAACTGTATATGGTTGCACTGATTTCGAGGAAAAGGAGCTTACGCTTAAACATCCTACGCAGGTTCTACATGAGGCAGTAACTTATGTGAATGAAGAAAGCAACGAAGCATTTGAAAATTTTAATCTTAACCGCCTTGCAAAGAGTCGTGAGCAGATTGACTTTGAATCAGCAGAGGCAGGTGCATTTATCAAGAAAATGGAAGAGAACTTTAAAAGAAGAAGGGAGGAGTCTCAATTTGCACAGAGTAACCATCAGGAATCGTAGTATTCCTAAGCAACCAAGGGTATTTGACGTGATAGTAGACGAGTCTGGCGATATTATTCGCTACGAGCTGCAGAACATACGAGGGGCGATGTTTGTTGATATGTGTGATGTTCTGTTACAGATAAAAGAAGCCTTAAGAGCAAGTTAATATGAGGTGATCTACCGAGCTACCGGATCCGAAATACCGAGATACCAATTGCCGGAGTCATGACTTCAGTTAAGGGTGATGGATACCTACATCCATTCCTTCATTGTAAGTCTGACTCCGGCTTTTTTATTCCTGAAAAAATCTCCCATGTTTAATACAGGAAGCTTTTTTCAAAAACTTTTTCGAAGGTGTCAGTAGGTGAAACCTTTGCCCCTTAATCTACACACAACGAAGCAAGAAAGGAGGTGATCAAGGCGAGAGCTACAGCAGACAGACGGCTGGCGATCAGAGATTATATATCTGAGAGACGCCATACAACTATTGCAGAACTGATACAAGAATTCCATGTCAGTAAGAGTACAGTATTGCGTGATCTTGAAGCTCTTACCGAGAACACTTCCTTTTATACAACGCCGGGTAATGGCGGCGGAATACA
>OFGX01000443.1_pt1 | contig 32516 bp, 37 predicted proteins | sample 1521831 | NCBI WGS metagenome assembly OFGX01 (sample SAMEA3504080, study PRJEB24116) | mouse gut metagenome | biome: mouse gut; feature: mouse-associated habitat; material: faeces | place: Denmark | collected 2011 | reverse complement strand
GAGAGACCGGTAAAACATTGTATAGTATTTTACACAGGATTATGGACTTGACTCACTGTTCCACCATATTGAATTAGATCGTCTCTTGAAAAAGTGTTATTTTGAAGTGGTAAAAATACGTTTTTCCAAGATATTTTTTTACAATTTGAAGTAATGACAATAGTAGAAAAAATCTTATCGGAAAGTCCTCTTTTATACTTCTTGAGACTATCGACAAGGGTGCGCTGTTTTTCTATCCTTGATTCAAGTATATCTAAAAATGAAGCAATTCTCCTTTGTTCATTTTCTGATGGAAGATGAATGGGCATAGCAAAAAAAGTATCATCTTTTATACTCACTCTGTCATGCCGCGCTCCGCTGTCACCAGACATATAAATATATCTATGCCATACAGAAGATTTAAAATACCATTCATAATAGCGAGGATTGATTATGGATTTTGCTCTAAAACACAGATAAAGTGGAGAAACAATGCCGGGATCTACATACTTGTAGCTACTTATAGGGCCATATGGAGCGTCAGCTGATTTACGGGGATTATATACAAAATCATTCTGTTCGATAATGTAATAACCAGCAGTATTATCACTATTGGCTATATCTTTGTCAAAATATTCTCTTTGAGGGATTAATCCTTGTTTTGCAGAATTACAAATCACGTTACTAATGGCACCATCAGAATTTTTTTTCGTATTTTTTTCAAAAATTGCTGATAACACAGTCGTTTTCCACGGTTCCTCAAACCCCGGAAACCGCAGCTTCGGATACTTTTCGAGACCGTTACTTGAGGTTTATTTTCTCTTCTAAAATATGATATAGACATAATAATAAATCCCTTGCAGTAGCAGAGATATTCCACTATTGCAGGGGATTTCATCCGTTCGGGAAATATTTTGTTTGCTTGCTTAGAAGTATAAAAGAGGTGTCATTCGTACACTTCTCACACCAGAATATTGCAAATTCAAAGATGCAAAATGGACATCCGCAAGAATTGGTGATTTAGGCAGTTTTATAAAAGGTGCGCCCTTGTCAAAAGCCGATATTGCTGATGAAGGAACACCATTTATTCTTTATGGCGAGCTTTACACAACTTACAACGAGGTTATTACACAAATAGTTCGTAAAACAAAGGCAAATGTAGAACAACAGTATTTCAGTCAAATTGGAGATGTTATTATCCCAACCTCCGGAGAAACACCCGAAGAAATTTCTACAGCATCCTGTGTTATGGTACCCGGGGTTATCCTTGGTGGGGATCTTAATATTTTCCGTTGTTCAAAAGTTGATGGTAGAATTATAAGTTATATTCTAAATCATGTGGTAAGCAGGAATATTGCTCGCATAGCACAAGGAAAATCAGTTGTTCATGTTCAAGCAAATGAATTAGCTAAAATTGAAATAGCATATCCTGATTTTAAGACACAGGAAAATATGGTTACATTATTTGAAGCTATCAATGCAAAGATAGCTCAAAGAACGAAAGAGCTTGAACTATTACTGGAGCAGAGAAGGGCGTTATTGCAACAGGTCTTTATATGAAAAGCTGTTGCATAAATCCCTTTCGTACTTTTTCCAAAAGAGCATATTCACTCTGAAACGCTAATAGTCGAGTTTCAACGGTATCAAGCATTCGAGCAATTTTCCTTTGATTATCAGCTGATGGAATGGCTACTGGAATACCCATAAGTAAGTCATCTGTCATTGAAACTCGATCATGTCTTACTCCTTGTGAACCGTTATCATAAATGTACCGGTGCCATGCATCACTTTTGAAATACCAAGCGAGGTACGATGGATTAATATCGGCTTGCAAAACAAGACAAGTATATAGTGGAGAAATGATACCATTATCTTTTAGCGTATAACGATTGAACGGCCCATATGGAGCATTGTTGGATTTCCGTGGGTTATAAACAAAATCGCCCGTTTTGATTACAAAGTAATTTAAGGTATTCCCATCGACTGCGATGTTCTTATCAAAAAAGTCTCGTTGCGGTATTAGACCATATTCAGCGGAATTAGTTATAACATTCTTAATCTTGCCATCAATATTTCTGCGTGACGCTTTTTTAAAAATGTTTCCAAGTTTGACATAAGACCACCCCACTCCTGATGAAGAATGAAAAATGTGCTGTATGACACCTCTTTTATACTTCTTGAGGGATTCTACAAGCGCGCGTTGTTTCTTGATACGGTAATCTAAAATCTGTAGAAACTCAACAATTTTGCTTTGTTCAGTGGCATTAGGAAAATACACATCTCCAAATAAGACGGCCGCATTGTTGACCTTCATATCATGTTTAGCTCCTATATTAACTAATGGTTTCAGATATTTGTTCAATCGCAAATCATTACAAAAATAGTAGTCAATGTATTGTGGAATTACATCTATAGGATGATACACTGCGTATAAAGTCGATACAATGCCAGGATTTCCGTTATTAACTTTAATTATGCCGTATGGATTAGCCTTCAATGGACTTTTAGTATATACAATATCATCGGTCTCTACAATATGATATTCAGCGACACTTTCTCCGGCGAAGGATCGTCCTTGAAATGCTATTTGATTTACAATTCCAAATTCACCTGAAACAGAGAGAACATCACTTTTATCATACTTTAACGCTTTATTTCTGTCTGTGTTTTCAATGAGATAACGTGATAGTTTTTTCGCCTGGATAGGTTCCCCAAACCCCGGAAACCGCAGCTTCGGATACTTTTCGAGACCGTTACTTGAGGATACATTTGCCATAGTTATCTTCCCTCCACATCAAAGGGAAAATCAAGTCCCAGCTCGTCAAAATAAGGTTTCAGCTGGGCATCAATATCTTTGATTTCACCCTGTAATTTTCGTATTTCCGCAGCCACTTCATTCAGATCAATTTCTTCTTCCGGTTCAAAAGTATCCACATATCGGGGAATATTGAGATTGAATCCATTTTCCTCAATTTCCTGCATAGTAGCAACATGAGCAAACTTATCTATATCAATGCGAGCCTCATATGCAGACGCAATCTTATCAATATCGCATTCACGAAGGATATTCTGATTTTTACCCGCTTCAAATTCCTTTGATGCGTCAATAAAGAAAATATTATCAGAATTTCCGTTTCTCTCTCTTTTCAGGACAAGGACACAAACGGGAATCCCTGTTCCGAAAAATAAGTTAGCCGGAAGGCCGATAACAGCATCCAAAACATTCATTTTCTGGATAAGATACTTACGAATCACTTCCTCCGCAGCACCCCGGAACAAAACACCATGGGGCAGTAAGACAACTGCACGGCCATCCTCGTCCATATGGTAAACCATATGCTGTACAAAAGCAAAATCCGCTTTGCTTTTGGGAGCCAGCTTGCCATACTCGTTGAATCGCTCGTCCTCCAGAAATTTTGAATCCGCAGACCAATTTGCCGAGTATGGAGGATTAGCCACCTGCACACGGAATTTCTTTTCTCCAAAATAATCATGTTCCAGTGTGTTTCCGTTATAAATATTGAAATTACGGTATGGGATACCACGCAGAATCATGTTCATACGAGCCAGGTTATATGTTGTTGATGTTAGCTCCTGTCCATAATAATTCCTTACATTCGCGTAATTCTTCAAACGAAGGAGAAGCGAACCGGATCCACAGGTTGGATCGGCGGCATCTTTTACATCTGTAAGTCCCAGGCAGGCTAACCGGCATAGCAGTTCTGCAGGGCCGGAAGGAGTATAAAATTCCCCTGCCTTCTTTCCGGCAGTCGCCGCAAACTGGCCAATCAGATACTCATACGCATTTCCAAGTATATCAATCTTCGTATCTTCCACATTAAAATTGATTTCATCCAGAGCTGCGATAATTTTAGCCATAACCGCACTTCTGTCCTTTACCGTATGCCCCAATCTGGTAGAATCAAGCTGCATATCAGAAAACAGTCCTTCAAAATCTTCCTGTGATTCGTTCCCTATGGTAGATTCCATCAACGCGTTAATCGCTTTTTGCAAAAATTCAATATCAAAAGAACGGTTTTCAACCATTTTGACCATTTGGCCGAAAAGATACTGCGGTTCAATTATATAGCCAAGGTCGCGCAATGCTTCTTCTACAACAGCTTCCTGATATTCTTCATCCGCCCATGCGTCCGTATAGGTAATTCCATCATCCTTCAAAAGATTTTCCATGTACTTTTCTGTCCTGTTCGACAGATAATAATAGAAAATCATGCCAAGAATATAGTTTTTAAATTCATAAGCTTCCATGTTTCCTCTGAGAGCATTTGCCATGGCCCAAAGTTTTGTGCAAAGCTCTTTCTGGTGGTTTTGAATTGAGTTATCCATTTTTATCTGTCTCCTTATTCATATTTTTCAGAATGTTTTCTAATGAAATCAGTAATGCGGTTTACAAGCGATCTTTTTTTCAGCAGCGGCATAGGTTTCTCTATGCGGTCGCGGATATTGCCGACATCCAGCGTACCAGAAAATTCATACTCAGAGATTATATCCGTAAGCATTTTGGAATCAATATCTTCCGTTTCGGCAAAAGCAGCAATTTCTTTCCTCTTTTCTTCATTCTCAAAATCATTATAAGCCGCATCAATTTCATCCGCACTGTTCAAAGCAACAACAACATCATCCAGGAAAGCCTGCAAAATTTCCACCTTGCGGAGAAGCTGGGGATTGTCCGTTCTCGAAAGTTCTTCTTTGATCTGCCTAATATCATAATCTTTCTGTTCGGCATCATCAAAATGAATATTGCGGATCAAGTTCATGATATAAGCAACGTTAATCCGGTCACTTTCCATTAGCTCGATACAAAAATCGACGTCATTTAATACGGATACCACAGTACGGTCGTTCGTAATCCTTGCATGGAGTGCCTTGTATTTACTTTTATAATCCTCATGTTCCTGCTCTGTCATAAGCAGCTGATCTTTGTCAAAACTAAATTCAACAAAGGTTTTCAGAGATTGCAGATACTTTGTCAGTTCCCGGAAGGTCAGAACAAAAGTACGCTGATCATTTTCATCCTGCATGGTATCAATGGCTTCTGGAGTAGGTGCGATCTCCCGGAGTTTAATCACCATCTCATTGAATTTTTCAACAAAATACTCATAAGAAGGAACCAGAGCGGCTTCTGGATGCCCCATTGAAAATAGTGTGAGAGCGTCATCCGTCTGCTTTTTCAAATTACGGTAACAGATAATAATACCAAATGGCTTTGTTTCCTTTTCCACTCTGTTAGTACGGGAATAAGCCTGAAGCAGATCATGATACTTCAAATCCTTATCTACATAAAGAACCTGGAGTGGCTTGCTGTCAAATCCGGTTAGGAACATATTTACAACAATCAGAATGTCCAGCGGTTTTGTTTTCTTCCCTTTTACCCTGTCTGATATATCTTTATGGTAAGCAGAAAAGGTATCCGTAGAGAAATTAGTATTGTACATGCCATTGTAGTCATCAATGATACGCTCCAGCGCATCACGGCTGTGTTCATCTTTGCCTTCGGATTCTTCGTTTTGTCCAAAAGAAAAAATACCCGCAATGTTCAGGTCATGTTTAATCTGTTTAAATATATCATAATATTTTATCAGAGCTTCTATGGAAGAAACCGCAAAAATAGCTGTGTATTGTCCGTTTCGTGTTTTTGATTTATGGTTCTGGACAATATGGTTTGCAATCAATGACATCCGTTCTTCCGAAAGATATAATTCACCCACATCAATCGCATCCGCTGTAGTGGGATCATCCCAGTCAAAGTCCCCTTTCAGCGTGTTGATATACTCCACATGAAATCCCAGGACATTATTATCAAAAATCGCATCTTTAATCAAATAATTATGCAGGCATTCTCCGAAAAGCATTTCCGTTGTCTGCGTAATCTTTCCTTCGACTTTCCCATTTTCCGGGAAACGCGGAGTGCCGGTAAAACCAAAAAACTGTGCTTTTTGAAAGTGCCGGACAATATCTTTGTGCATATCCCCAAACTGACTGCGGTGACATTCATCAACGATGAATACAACTTTTTCATCCTTATATGCATCCATAATCCTTGCATATTGCGGACGCTTAACAGCGTTGGCCATCTTCTGTATCGTTGTGACGATCAACTGTTTATTTTTATCCTGCATTTGCTTGACAAGTATGTTTGTCCTGTCAGTGGCATCAACGGATCCGGATTCAAATTTATTAAATTCCTCTGTTGTCTGGGAATCCAGATCTTTACGGTCAACCAGAAATATAACCTTCTTGATATTTGGATTTGCAGCAAGTATTTGTGCCGTCTTAAAGGAAGTCAATGTTTTTCCTGCACCGGTAGTATGCCAGATATAGGCGTTTCGGTTTGTCAAAGTAGCCTGACGCACAAGAGCTTCAACTGCATATACCTGATATGGCCGCATTACCATCAAGTTCTTATCGGTATCATTCAATATCATATAGCGTGTAAACATCTTGATGATATGATCCCGCGCAAGAAAATTAAGGGAAAAATCTTTCAAATTCGTGATTCGGACATTATCAAAATCAGTCCAGAAAAAAGCAAGGCTATGCATCCATTCCTTATCAGAATTTGCAAAGTATTTTGTATCAACTCCGTTGGAAACAACAAAAAGTTGTATGTAGTGGTACAAACCGGTAAATGAATGCTTTTTGTATCTTCCCATAATTTGATTTACGGCTTCCCGAATATCAATTCCCCTGCGTTTTAATTCTACATGAATCAGCGGAAGACCGTTTACTAAAATCGTAACATCATAGCGATTTACATATTTTCCAACTACTGTTGTCTGGTGCGTTACCTGAAAAATATTTTTGGTATGGTCGGCATCATAAAAGGACAAATAAACCTTTGTACCATCCTCACGCTCCAAAACAAACTTATCCCTTAAAATTTTTGCACTCTGAAAAACGGATTTTCCAAGCATATGATTAAAAATCCGCTCCCATTCCTTTTCTGTCAACGAAGTATCCAGCTTTGATTCATTGAATTTTTCAAACTGTGCTTTAAAATTTTCAACAAGGGCATCATAGTCAGGTATCTGAACCGATTCATACCCTTGTTTATTCAGCTGCTCAATAAATTGCAGCTCTAATTCTGCTTCGCTCTGGTACGCCATATCTTCATCTCCATTACTTGAGGATTATTTGGGGCTGCACGAATAATTACTGATTTTCGGCTTGCGTTTTAAAATTTATTGTCTGCCGTCCTTCACGGCTTCGCAAATATCACCAATGTCACAGTTTAAGTAGTCGCAGATACGCAGAAGGACGGAAAGAGCTACTTCCTCCCCTTTTGTAAGTTTGCTCACCGTACTCGGAGGCAGCCCGATCTCCAGCCGTAAAGCTGATTTCGGAATGTCCCTCTCAATTAACAGCACCCATAATTTTTTATAGCTTATCTTCATCAAATCATACCCCGCTCATTCAATGATAGTGAGAGTTATTCTATTATACCCGATAAATTCCGCGAGTTCAAGATTTGTGTACGATTATCCGTAAAATAATCCGCATTCTCGAAACATTTGGGGCAGCGTTAGTTCCATTTGATTCAATTTCGGTATAACAGCGGCAAGCAATGGATTAGAATATCCTTTACGGATATTCCAATCCACCACTTGCCCGCCTGCGGCGTTCTCGTTTTGCTTGTTGGGGACACCCCAAGCCCCGGCAAAATGCGCTGCCGCTTTTTTGCGAACACACCTTGCGGTGTGGCTTTTCACACAGGCAGGGCCCGTGTGTACTCCCTCCGGTCGCCCCTGCCGCACTCCGCGCGGCAGATTCAGTCCTGATACCGTTCAGGACAATAAAAAATCAGCAGGTCTATCTCTCTTAAATCACCTTCATCCATATCGCGGCTGTCACAGGAAATATAATAATTTCCAAAAGTAAAAGCCGTGATCTTTTCTTCAAAAAGCCGTATTTCCCCAGTGCTGAAGTCAATCACTCCCATACAGAAAGGCACGTCCGACCAGCAATGTTCCATCATCTGATTCAGGCAGTCCGAACACAGGTGGGAAGCTGTTTTTTCCATATCCAGTGCTTTATTTTTATCGAAAGACAAGTGCCCATGGGCGTACCCTCTGTTTGTATCTGCCGTCACGGAAAGGAAGAATCCGCCTTCTCCGGTATTGGTGATATGAGTAGACGAGCCTTGTTCCGCTTCCTCAATCAGTTTCCCAAAATCATCATAGCGGTTGATCGTGACAGGAGCCAGGTCAAAAGAGTTCAGATTGACAATACCGAGATTTTCCTGCCCACGGTACAAAGGCAGAACGGTTCCCTTCCCTTCGCCGCAGACAATACAGTCTTCCGGTGATGTGTCAGAAACATATTGCGGTGGGTTTTCTGTCTCTATGATTTCTGTCTGGCCCGTGCTTTCCGGCTGGTTTTCTGCGTGGCTTTCTGGCTGGCATCCGGCTGCAAGAAGCACAAAGAAAAATGCAGATACCGTCAGGCAGCTGTGCCAGCTTCTTGCGAAAAAACTCCTGTTTTTCATCAGATCATCCTCCTGTCGTGTCAAATCGTTCATATTTAATATTATATCCAGTATAACTGGATAACTCAATCAAAATATACAGTTTGTCCAGATATAAATACCATAGGTGTAGGGTACAATTATACAAAAGGGGCGGCATGTTATGTTTGAGGACTTATTTTACGACAGACTGATAAAATTGAGAGAGCGGAAGGGAGTGTCCGCAAGAGAAATGAGCCTTGCCATCGGGCAAAGCCCCGGATATATCAACGGGCTTGAAAACCGGAACGGCTTTCCGTCCATGCAGGTATTTTTCTATATCTGTGAATACCTGGATGTCACGCCGTCGGAATTTTTTGACGACGGCAACAGCCATCCGTCAGAATACCGCGAGATGCAGAAAGACATGGAGGCGCTGGACGAAAAAAGCCGCCAGAATGTACTGGCGATCATCAAAGGGCTGAAACGCTGAGCGGCGGCAGACAGAGAGAAAAAGACACGGGCGTATCAATTCCCGTGTCCTCTTTATTACCTTTCACATATTTCCAGCAGATCCGCAATATCGCAGTCAAAATAATCGCACAGCCTGATGATCAGGTTCGCATCCACACGTTGAAATTCGTCCCTGCAATATCGGTTAAAATTCCCTCTCTGAAGGTCTAAATCTTTGCAGATTTTTGTCTTGCTTATTTTCTTTTCCTGCAGCAATTCCATGATCCTGATGTGTAAATATTTCATTTCCATACCTCTCCTGTCAAAATTATTATAGACATATATTTTAAAAATAAATACTTACGGTATAGACAGGAAAAGAATATATACTATATAATTAAACAGTATATAAATATGCACACCAGACAAGGAGAAACTCTATGCAGGCATATGAGATAACGCATATAATAGATAACGAAGAGTGGGAAAGCAGGCTGACAGAACTGGCCCATAGATGCAGTAAGCTGAACGGCTGGACGGAAAAAGATCTGTTACAGTTTGCGGTAACTTCCATGCCGATGTACCGGGTGTGGCTGATGCACCTGGAAGATACCGTGACCGATATGGAACAGGAAGGAAAGCGTAAAGGCTTTTTGGAAAAACTGCTCAAACAAAAAGAAGGGAATACATCTGTATGAAGTGGATTTTTGATTTATTTGCCGCCGGTTCGGCTGTACTGATTTTTGCATATATCATTGTATGGGACATTGCCAGAATTGTATATTTCATCAAGTGTGCCGGCGTAAAAAAATGTTCAGACAAAAAGTGCTTTGCAAAAGATACCTGCCGAAAATATGCGCCTGTGTGGACAAAAGAAGATATAGAGGAATTGTATAGGCTGATAGACGGCCTGGACGAATTATAATAAAGTGTGGATACCAGACAGGCTGTCGGATACCCACACTGAAAAATCCGAATTTTTATTTGTCGGCAGATTCCTTCTCTATGGCTTTCCAGTAATCGTCCAGCGTGATAACATCCGGACGGTTTTCACGCCACCGCCTGATATGGCTGACAGACCTGCACAGCCTGTCAAACTGTTCCGGCGTCAGTGTCTGGAGTTCGCGGAAGAGACGGTTCATCCGCAATGCGTCTTCTGCATTATCTTCATACATCGTAATATCCGGAGAGATATTCAGCAGGAAAAAATATCCCGCTGTTTCTGTCATAGACGGATCTGCATTACCATTTTCAAGTTCTGTCACTTTATCAACAGGGATTCCCATTTTGTCGGCCAGTTCCTGCTGTGTCCAGTTCTTTTCTTCCCTTGCCTGCCGGACGATCAGGCCAAGCATTTTACCTTTTTTCATTTTCGTATACCCCCTTCTGGCAGTTATAATAGTTTTTAAAATTATCTGTAGACCGCCTTTTATATTGTCCGTATAATACGGCAAAATCCCTGTCAATCATGGCGATCACATCATTCCCGTCAATGCTGTTTTCTATATCCAATTCCCCGCACAGCAGTAAAAACGTACTGCGGATCACATAATAGAGCATGATTGAGATTTCAAAATAGTGCAGTACAGGATAAATGGCCGTCTGCACACTTCCATGGGTATAGGCATGGCACGATTTATAAAAATATTCCAGCTGTTCCAGCTCCGGATTTCTGTCAGTATCTTTACATTTCAGGTAAGCCAGGATCCCATATACAGAGTAAGGAGTTTTTGTCACTATGGAATGGTATCCGTCAATGGAATCCACCCATCCAAAATGGAGATAGTCCGCTCTGCTTTTTGCACTCTGGCAGATGCGTTTCTTAAAAAGCGTATGAAATTCTTCCGGATACCTCTGGCTGCAACAGGACTGTTCCACTTCATACATCCGGAATTTTTCATAATCGGCACAAAGAGCCTCCGGCCTGTTTAACAGCAGAAACTTTACATATATCTCAATCATGCCCCGGCATAAGGGATATGCGCCGCCGGGAAGATTATCTTCCATGAGTGTCAGGGCGGAAAGCCCGTTATGCAGTATGCCGTAATAGAACTGCCAGCGCTTCAGCCCATAGTTATCTTTCAGCAGCAGGCTCATTTTAACCGCGACTGCAAAAAGCTCATAGGGCAGAGGATAATATAAAAATTCCTCTCCTGAAAATAGTGTCATCTTTCTGAAATAGGAACCGGCATACCGGCGGAAGAGCTGTCTGCCCCATGCCGCCGTTTCCTGTCAGCAGTTCCCCAGCCTCCGTGTCGTCTGCCGCATGGTACACTTTAAAAGACGCGCCGGGCAAAGGAGCGCCTGTGTCCGCGTCCGTTTTCAGCACCCGGATCCATCCGGTTTCCGGCGCGGTTTCCCCCAGTGTGCCCGGATCTTCCTCTGTTCCCCCTGGTTCCCCCAGGCCATTGCCGGACACGGTTTCCGCCGACTCTGCGGCCGGCATTTCCTCCGCCGCCAGAGCCGCCATGGGCGTGGCCATGAGGATAAAAAGACACAGGGAAATAAAAAATGCTGTGATTCGTTTTGACATAGTGGTGTGTTTCCTCCTTTCATTCTTCCAGCCGCATCGCCCGGACGATCAGCCGGTGCGTTGCGATCCTGACTGGGGTGCAGGTATACAGGGTTAATTGCGCCCCGCCGTCCGGCGGCAGGGCAAATACAGATGGGTCGTCCGGATCCGCAGTCAGGATCTCGCTTACCAAAAAGGGTATGGGTTCGCCGTCCGCCGTGGTAAACAGGATCTCATCCCCGGCTTCCAGTTCTTCCAGACGGTTGAAATGCAGCCCGAAGGTATAGCTGCGGTGTCCTGCAATTACGGCGTTCCCTTCGTCTCCGATCATATCCGTCTGCCGCACCCAGCCCTCCGAGACCTTCAGCTGTTCTTCGGTGACGCCTGCCGTGACCGGAAGCTCTGCGTCTATTTTTGGGATCGAGAGGATCCCGATCTCCGCGCCTTCTTCCGGCTTTCTCTTCCTTTCTGTCAGGGCGTTTTCTGTTTCCGGCTCCGGCGGCAGGCTCTCCCCGTTTCCCTCCCCCGGAATTTCCTCCAAAGCTTCCGTTTCCGCAGGCGGTTCCGTTTCCGGTTCAGTGCGTGGGGAAGCCTCCGTTCCCTGGGCTTCTTCCCCTGCAAGCCGCACGATCATTGCCTCCTGTTCCTGTTTTTCCCGGCGGCGTTCCCACGAAGGGGACAGCGCCAGCATAGTCCCGGCAAGGGCGGCGGACAGGAGTGCGGCGACTAAAAGTGCTTTTTTATGTGTCTGTTTCATGGTTCCTCCTTTTTCTGGTATCAGACAGCAGATCTTTGATACAGTAGCCGATGCAGGGGCGGGCGCGCCCATAAGGGCATCCCCTGCATTTGTCAGACAGGGCAGGGGCAGGGCTGTTTCTCCGCGCCTGTCTGGCAGACGGCTTTCCGGCCATCATGTATTCATACGGGGAATCCGTAAACTGTGCCATGCCGTTATTCCTCCTGTTCTGGCCCGCTGTCCACGTCATCGCCGTCCGGGTAATCGTCATAAAAAGCTGCGTCCATATCCGGCTGTTCCATCTCTGTCCCTTCCATGCCGGCCTGTGCCTGCATTTCGGAATCCTCGTTGACTTCCGGCTCGTCCTCATCCAACAGGTCGTCCAGATCCTCCGCGTCGTCCAGGTCGTGCTTCGGCTTATAGATTTTTAAGTAGTACCCGGCTCCGCCGAATGCCAGGACGGCAAGCAGAATAAAGATCATGATCCCGGTCCCGCCGCTTTTTTCCGGTTTTTCCGGCTCTTTTTCCTGTTCGTCTTTCGTTTCCTCCGGTTCGCCGGCGCAGGATTTTAGGTCGTTCTTGCAGACCGGGCAGGCAGTATCCACCTTCCCGGTCTCACACTGTTTCACACACGAGCAGACCTCCACCACAGGCATGGCGCTCTCCCCGCCGCTTCCTTCTTTGCTTTTTTCCGCCAGGTCTGCCAGATCGTTTTCCGTAACTGCGTTTAAGAAATACACGTTGTCGGAATCACGCTGGCGGTCGATCACAAGATAGAAAATATTTTCCTCCGGCGTGACAAAGGTGTAAAATTCCTTCCCTTCTTCGTCGGTGGCATTGTCGAGGACGGAAGCCTGCCCGTCCGGGGTGATCGGTTTCTGCTCCGGTTCCGGCTCCGGGGCCTGGTAGCGTGGGTTTGCCACCGTAACGGCATCCGACTGGTTCCCGGCAAAGTCAATTGCGTAAACTTCCACGGTTTCCTGCCCGTCCGGTGCGAAGTCCTCAAAATCCAGGTCAAGTGCGCCGTCCACGCGGTAGTTGACCCGCTTCCCGGCGATATAGACAGCTTCCACGCCGGAATCATCATCGGTTGCTTCGATATGCAGCATACCGTCCGTGGCTTCCGCGCTGACCCTCGGCGGGGTGGCGTCGGTTTTTTCTGCCGCAAAAACGGTCGCAGGCGTTAAAAATGCGCCTATGCACAGCACAAGCGCGGATAATGCGTATCGGATATTAGTTTTCATCTGGTTTTGTTTCCTCCTCTTTTACAGCGTTTCCCTGGGGGACTTCCTTCATGGACTGGATCAGTCCCAGGATTGTTTTCAGTTCCTCCGGCGAGGCGGTGATGCCGCGCACGGCCTGTATGATCTCCATGTTCTCATGCTCCGTGATCTGCCGCTCGATGTCCTTTGCCCGTGCCTGCCATTCGGCGGCTTTCTGCCTTGCCTTTTCAAGCTCCGCTCTCAGACGTTCGATCTTCATTTCCTTCTCCTTTCTGCTTCCTGCGCCAGTTCGGGACAAAATCGTTGAAGTCCGGTACTGCGCGGAAGAACCATTTATTGTTCACCCACTGCTGGAGACGGCGCGTAACGGGAGGGGCGGTGGATTTCTCATACACCATCACATAGGGGTCGTATCCCATGTCGCGGAGGGTATAGATGCGGTACAGATCCTGCTCATGGGAGCTGCCGTAATTGGTAAGGACATAGACCCGCCGCTTCCGGCAGTCTTTTACGGAAGTCCATTCTGAAAACCGCTTAAAATACGGCGTCAGATCATCCTCCGGGTTATCCCAGGCAAAATGCAGCATTTTTGTCCTCACCCGGTTTAAGGCGGACGCTTTCTCCGGCGTCATGAGCCGTATGTCAAGCCCCTGGGTAAAATCCACCATCGCCCCGCTGTCCGCAAGCTGCCCTAAGAGCCGCTCCCAGTCCGGGCAGGCTAACAGGTTTGCGTCCAGGAGCTTGATTTCCTTTTCTCCCCTCCAAAACTCGGATAGGTCTGCCACCGCCACCGTTTTCCTCCCCTCTTTCTCCCCTACGATGCAGAAGCCGCAGCCCCGTGGACAGCCCCGTGACAAAAAGCCGTAGGCAGTCCCGGCAAACTGCGGATATATCCCGTAATCCGGGCAGGTATGCTCCACATCGTCGGGCAGGCAGTTAGAAAGCCCGTAGCCTGTGCCGCCCCGGATAATCTGGTCGGCACGGATCCTGCCGGTAAAGTCTTTGGAATAACTGTCCGTAAAGACGCGGCTCATATATACAAGGTCATACCGCCTGCGCCCGTCGTGCCATTCCACAGTATCGCCCCGTGCCTTGTGGTAAGCGGAAAGCTTCATCAGGCACAGGTTTGGCCATCGGTGGCCGTCCACGTCAATCAGTCCTATTTTCAGTGTGATCCCTCCTTTTTAAGTCCGCTGGCTGTCTAAGTAGGCAAATTCCAGCTGATTCTTACATATCCCGCTGCACAGGTAGCCACTCTGGAATGGCACCCGTTTCGCTTTTTCCATTCCTTTTCCTGTGTACTCCACCCGTGGGCTGAGCCAGAGCATTTCCACCCGGTTTTCATAAAACATCCGGAACCGTTCTTTGCTGTCAAAAATGCCCTGAAAATTCAGCAGCATGGCAAATGGCCTGCCGATCTCATACAGCCGCCGGATCACCTGCCCCTTTAAACTGTAAGGCGGGTTGCTGACGATATAATCACAGTCCGGCACGTCAGCCGTAAAAAAATCCTGCCCGGTGTGGATATGCCCATAAATGACATGGAATCCGTGTCCGGACAGGACTTTGACAAACTCACTTTCTGCCGTATCGAACGGACACCAGACCACAGCGCCGGCCTTCAGCCGCTCCATGATCGGATATACCGCATAAGCAGGGGTGAAATATTCATCATTCTTATGGAACTGGTGTTGTATCTGTATCCTTGTCGCCTCCTTCCTTTGTCAGCCGTGGCAGGATCATGTCCCTCACGTAAACCGGGTTGATTTCCGCAGCAATAAAATCTCGTCCATGTTTGATGCATGAAACGATCTCACTGCCTGATCCTGCAAATGGTATCACTACTAAATCTCCCGGATCGCTGCTGGCAAGCAGGATCCGCTCTGCCAGTTTTTCCGGTTTCTGTGTGGGATGCCCGGTTGATTCTTTGTAGTTTGGCATGACCCTGGAAAATTCCCAAACATTCCCGCAGCTTTTCCCTTTGGGATTTTTTCTCTTGTCCTTCTCCCACCCACTATGGTAAGGAATCCGTATTCTGTCATGGTTGATCTCATGCAGAGGGTTACTGTAGAACCACATAAATTCCGTTTCATGCCGGTAACATGCTTTTCCCGGCCGTCCTGTTGCAAAATTCCAGACGATCAGGTTGCGCTTCGTCCAGCCAAACCGGTCTAACACATGGACGGATAGCTTATCTATCATCTGGCAGCTCCCCCAGCAGTAAAAGGCTCCAGTGGGTTTTAATATCCGGTAACACTCCGACACCCACTGAAAACACCATTCCAGATACTGCGGAATGGAATCATAGACAAAATCAAAAGGCCCTTTCATGTGGTAGTAAGGGGGATCTGCGATCACCAGGTCTGCGCTCATGGAAGGAAGCGATTGCAATATTTCCACGCAGTCCGCTTCATAGACCTGGTTCCGTTTTATCTCCATATATCACCTTTCCTTTCTTAAACAGCCATGAATTGCAGGTCATCAATCTTTTCTGTAACTTTATCAGTTATAATTGTCACTCAATGCCCGCATTTTAAGGCAGCCGACCCCCGCTGTAGAACTTTGATAACCAGTAGCTTGTGTCAAGACTGGCGTAAGAAATTGGCGAACCGCAGTGGATCATGCGCCCGCCGCCTACATAGATCCCAACATGGGTGACAGGGGTAGCCGCCGAATAGGTTCCGGTAAAAAAGACCAGATCCCCCGGCTGCATGTCCGCCCTGGAAACCGGGGTGCAGAGATTGTAAAGCCCCTGCGCCGTCTGCCTGCCCACGTTCCCTACGCCGGAATGGTTGATGACCCACGACACATAGCCGGAGCAGTCAAAGGAAGTAGCCGGCGAGGAACCGCCCCAGACATAGGGGAATCCCAGGTATTTTTCCGCTTCCGCCAGCATGGCTTCAAAACTGCCGTCGCCCATGGCCGCTCCCGGATTTGCCGCAAAATCAGGCATACCGGTCGCTCCGCCGCCCGGAAGGTAGCCGTATCCGCCGTTATCCACATAATAATAGGGGTTTAAATACTGGCCGTTATGGGTGACTTCCAGATGTAAATGTGCCCCGGTGCTGTTCCCGGTGTTCCCCACAGCGGCAATGACGTCACCCCGTTTTACTTCCTGTCCCGCCCTGACTGAGAGGGTGGAGCAGTGGGCGTACCGTGACTGGTAGCCGTCCTCCCCTTCGATCACAACACACAGGCCGTAGTCCCCGGCATTTTCCGCCGATACCACACGTCCGTCCTGCACGGCTTTGATCGGCGTCCCTGCCGCGACGCCGATATCAACGCCCCGGTGGAGGTCTTTTGCCCCGGTCGTGGGGTGTACCCGGTAGCCGTATGGGCTGGTAACATAAGGGATCCACGCAAAATCAAAAGGATTCCCATAGCACTGGCGGTTGCCGCAGGTCTGCATATATACGCCGTAACGGTCTGTCTGGTCGCCTGGCGCAAGGCTGGACGCGATGATCTCCGAGAGCGGGCGCACGGTCAGCGTGGTCTGGAGGACATACCAGTCATATTCCTGTTCCTCGTCATTCTCGTCAATGTAGGTGCGGATCTCCACGATCTCTGTCCGGGTGAGCTGGTACTGCTGTCCGAACAGCCGGTCAAGCTCCGCCTCCACCTGTGCATAGGTAAAGTCCCCGTAAGCCGCCGTGAGGTATCCCATCAGTTCATAGGGGTTGTGGCCGATCTCGCCGATATTGTAGCGGTATTCATCATAGTTTGGATAATCCGTCTCCGTACTGTTGATGTTCCTTTGCAGGTCGGTCTCCAGTTCGGTATAGTACAGTTCGCTTTTCTCAATTTCCGGATCCTCCGCCACATAACAGGTGGATATCACTGCCGATTGTACGCCGGTGAGCATGGCGGAGCAGGAAGAAAACAGGGAGCCGCACATGGCAAAAATAAGGACGCCCACAGCGACGATCCCAAGGACTGCTTTGTGGGCGATGATTTTCTGCGCGATGGCGCGGATCACCTGCCCGGCAGCGGTCAGGACGTTGGTGGTGTGCTTTGCCCCCTTTGCCGTTTCCCTTGCCGCGGCGGCATATTTCCGTTTCAGTTTCTGCTTCTGGATCCATTTGGATAATGCTTTTTTCTTCTGTAATTCCGGGTTATCCAGAAGGAGTTTTTGGTAAGCCGCGTTTACGTTGGCTTTTGCCAGACGTTTTTCCGCGCGGCGCACTTCCCGGTAAGGCTTATCGTGCAGCCCGCGCTTGTTCCAGCGCAGAAACCGCCCTCCGGCGCGTTCTGCCGTAAACTCCGCCTTGTGCGCCGCCTCCACGCCCACGTTGTCCCGCTCCGTTTCCCGGATCTTCTGGTGCAGCTTTAAGGAAGCAGTGGTCACAGCAGTCCACCGCAGGGCCGTCACCGCTCGTTTCGGCAGCGGCGGCTTTTCGTATTCCGGGATCACTTCGGTTTCAAACTGTAACCGGCGCTTCACCTTCCCGGATTCACTGTCATACTGCTTCTGCAAATGGGCACGGCGACGGGTCGGCAGTTTGGATTGTGCCTTTTCCAGTTTTTTTCCTGCTGATTCGGCTTTGTGCTGCGCCGATTCATATTTTTTCTGCTGTCTGGACAGTCCCGGAGGTTTCCCCTGATCCGGCGCGTCGTTTTTTCCGGCGGCAGTTTTCCGTTCCTCCGGCGGCAGTTCGCTCCGGTCATATTGCAGGCGGGACGGGCTTTCCGGCCTTTTTTCTTCAGCCAAAAACTTTGCCGCCAGCCTCTGTTTTTCTTTTGTACGGTTTCCGGGCGGTTCCATCGTCCTGTTATCCTCATGTTCAAACCGGAGCCGTCCGGTTTCCTGGGACGCAGGAGCCTTTCCCTGTTCCTTTTCTATGGCTTTCTGCCCTGGCTTTGCCGCTTCGGCAGCAAACCTCCGCGCCTGTTTCTTTTTTGCCGCCGTCCGGCCTTTGGGATTTGCCTGCTCCTTTCTGGTCTCTGTCCGGCTCTGGGGTTTTGCCTCCTTTCCATCCCCATGGATAAATCGGAGCCGTCCGGTTTCGCTTATTTCCGCGTCAGATTCCGGCAGGCTGTCATCGGATATTTTTTCAGTCCCGGCGGAAAACTTTACCGCCATTTTCTTTTTTACTGCCGCCCGGTCTTTTCCTGCTTCCCCATTTGTTTCCTTCGGCTCGAATTGCAGCCGCCCGGTTTCATGGAGCGGCGGGGAGTGAGGGGGCATCCCGTCCCCCGGCGCGCCATCCGGTTCGGTATCTCTGCCCGGAATGGGTGTATCCGCTTCAAAATGCCGTCTTACCGCCGCCCGCGCTTTCCTTCCTGCCTGCGGTTCTGTCACGGGATCCGGGGTCCAGCCGGCTCCTGGCGGTGTATCCGGCAAATCCATGGGTTTTTCCTGCCCTGAATGGGAAGAATGATGTTTTTTTGACGGTTCCGGCGGCACGTTCGTATCTCCAAGCGTATGGTTATCCCCGGCGGTATCTCCTTCAGCCGAAAAAGACTGCTCCTGGAAGATCGGAACATCTGCGGCTTCCCGCATGGAAGCAGGGGCATTTGTCGGCCCCCATATTTCCGGCGCGGCGGCCTCCGAGAAACGGTCGTTTATATCCTGCGGCACCGGCGGGTTTTCCGGCGGCTGGTACGCCGGGTTATGTCCCTGTTTCTGTTCCGCTGTCTGTATGCGTCCCTGGGATCGGTGCCCGGCTGAGGTGTCTGCCTGCCGTTCCTGCCGGAAAGAAATTTCTTCAAGGCGGGTGCTGATCCGCTGCTGTGTCCCCTGGGTCAGGTTTTTCTCCGTCAGCCCGTCGCGGGTCATTTTCTGTACTTTTTTATCCCGCACCTTAAATTCCTGCCCTCTCATAATGCCGCCTCCTGTGCTTTCCGTCCTTTATCCGGTGCAGGGGCGGTATGGGCGGCGGCACGGTTTTTCTTCTCCTTTAAGTCTTTCAGCACGGAAGGCTTTTCTTTTGGTTCCTCCGCCTTATCTGGCTGCTGTTCCTGTCCGTCCAGGGCGGCGGTCTCTTTCCGAGCTTCCTTCCCGTCCCTGCCAGCGGAAGCGGCATCCATTTCCGGCTGTGTTTTCTCCGCCGCCTGTTCCAGACGTTCCACGCTGCCAATGGCGGCGAGAGCCAGATTGTTCAGTTTATTTAAGATGTTCCGTTCCGCACGGAGGGGTGCAAGGACAGCCGCCTGGAAGCGGCCCTCCGTGCCTCCGTCCACAGTCACCATTTCTTTTCCGGCAGCGGCGCGGCCTGCGTTCTTTAAATGCCCGCCCACGCTCCGCAGTTCCTTTCCCACAGCTTCCACCTTCTCAATAGACTGCCTGATTTCGGTAATGGAACCGGATAAATTTTTTTGCATGGCTTCCAGCGTCTTTTTTGCCCCGATCGCGGAAACGGCTTTATCCAGGGCTTTTACGCCGGCCTGTTTTATGCCGGCAGCCGCCTCTTTAGCACACGTTATGATCTGTTCCTTTAATCCCATGATCCCCTCCTGCATGGCATGGATCCGGTTATCTACCGCGTCTATGGTACGGGAGACAAAGCCTTTTTCCGGGCTTTCCTGCATTTTGGCCAGCTGTTCCCTGGCCTGCGCCAGTTCCTGGGACGCCGCCCTTAGCTGCTCCGCCATGCTCTCCATCTGCCAGAGCAGGATGGAATAGTCATGGCCTGCATCCGGCCTGTTGTTTTCCACCAGCATCCGGTAAAACTGCCGGACGGCTTCGTTTTCCATAAGCTGCCCGCCCTGCGCGTTGTTCTCGTTCATTGTTCCGCCCTCCTTTCCGCCGCTGTTTTATCAGGCTTCCGCCAGATCTTCGGGCCTTGTTGTTAGTAATTGATACAAACGGGTCTGTTTCGGAAAATGGTCGATAAAAGGTATGATCACATTCCCGTAAAATAAAAGCCCCTCACCGGCGTTGGAATTGGTCACATAGGAAAGCTGGTGGGGGGAGATGTTCAGCTGCTTCGCCAGGATCTGTCGGTCGCCCGCAGCCTGGTTGAGCATATAGATGAAATCGCTGTTCTCAAAGATATTTTCGATCTCCCTGGAAGAAAGGAGATCCTTCACATTCTGCGTGATGCCGGTCGGGATCCCTCCCCACTTCCGGAAACGCTTCCAGATCTCCACCGAATAGGCGGCGGTCTGTTCCTCCTTCAGTAAAAGGTGGAATTCGTCAACATAGAGCCGGGTGGACTTATGGGCTTCCCGGTTTACCGTGACGCGCCCCCAGACCTGATCCTGCACTACCAGCATACCCAGCTTTTTCAGCTGCTTCCCCAGCTCCTTGATGTCATAGCAGACGATCCGGGACTGGATATCCACGTTCGTCCGGTGGTTGAACACATTTAAGGAGCCGGTCACATAGATGGCCATGCAGTCCACCACATGCCGCGCCCGTTCGCCGCCGTATTTTTCGATCTCTTCATATAAATCCTGTAAGATTGGCATTTTCTCCGGCACAGGGTCGTTAAAAAAGCGGTGATAGACCCGGCGCAGGCACTGGTCGATGATACTCTTTTCGTCCGGCTCCACCTTCCCCATCATCAGTTCCATGAGCGACAGGATAAAGTCGCTCTTTAAAATCAGCGGGTCGTCGTCCTCGCTGTAATTTAAGTTGATGTCCATGGGGTTGATGTACTGGCTGGAAGTCGGGGATACCTTGATGACCTGCCCGCCCAGCGCCGTCACCAGCGGCGAATATTCCGCTTCCGGGTCGATAATGGCGATATCATCCGCCGTGATCAGGAAAGCGTTGGTGATCTCCCTTTTGGCGGAGAAGGATTTCCCCGCGCCGGGTGTCCCCAGGATCAGGCCGTTTGGGTTCTTTAACTTTTTCCGGTCGCACATGATCAGGTTGTTGGAAAGGGCGTTGACGCCGTAATACAGCGATTCCCCGGACTGGAAAAGCTCCTGGGTGGTGAACGGCACGAAGATCGCCGTGCTGCTGGTGGTAAGCCCCCGCTGGATCTGCACCTGGTTCACGCCCAGCGGCAGGGAGGATAAAAAGCCCTGTTCCTGCTGGTAGCTCAGCCTCCGCAGGGCGCAGTTGTATTTCTGTGCGATCCCCGCCGCTTGGAACACGTTGTTCTCCAGTTTCTGCCGTTTCGCCGCCGTGTTCATCACAAGCACCGTGACAAGAAACATCCGCTCGTTGCGGCTCTGCAAGTCCTCAAGCAGCGTCTTTGCCTCGTTCCCGTAGGTGGCAAGATCGGTCGGAATGATGTCCATGTCGTACCCTGCCCGCACCGCTTTTTTCTGCTCCTCGATGCGCATTTTGTCCAGATCGGTCAGCTTGCGCTTCACTGTCTTTATGGCTGCGCTCTGGTCGATGGACTGGATATGTAGCGTGACCACCATGCTGTTCTCTAGGTCGAGAAAATCCGCCAGCATACGGTCGGTCAGTTCCGGCGCTAAGATCTGCAAAAACGAAACCGCGCCGTAGGTCTGCCCCACCTTGAAATACTGCCCGTTCTGAAAGGTGAAACTGTCCGGCGCGATAAAATCCTTGCTGGACAGCCCGGTCTTCCAGATGGCGTCCCAGGCAAAGAGGAATTTCCTCTCTCCGGCAGGGTGGAACATCTGGTGCAGGATGGCGAGCCGTTCGTACCCGTCCAGCGCCCTTGCTTTCACTCCCAGCACCTTGAAATTCGCCAGGATATCCGCCTCAATCCGTTCCAGCCGGGTCTTTGCTGCTTTGATGTCGTCCGCCTCAATGCCAAAGGTGATGTACTTCGTCTTTGTCAGGCCGTTGTTGCCCCTGGCGAGCTGGCTTTGCAGCATCCCGGCGTATTCCCGGCGGATCCCGTTGAACATGTCGTCCTGCTCCGGGATCTCAATGGACTTCTTAAATTTCTCCATGTCCGCCTTCTGGTTCAGGAAAGAAAGCTGGAAGCGGATGGATGCGTCAAAATAGTTGAGGAAGTCGCACCAGTTCTCAAAAATGATGTTCTTGTCCTCGTTCTGCGCCAGCTGGTAGTTGATGTCTAAAAACTCGATCTGCTTCGTATAGTAGTTCCCGCCTGCCGCGCAGATGCCGTCCTGGCGCATCTCCCGGTAAGGGATCGTCTCCTGCGCCGATTTCGGGATCCGCCCGTCGCGCTTCGCCTTTTTTACGGAAGCGACAAGCCGCCTTTTTTCCTTTTCGGACAGCTTCCCTCCGGGTGAAAGGCGCAGGGACTTTAACTCCGCCTTATCTTTTTTGTATTGGTTTTTTGCGGCCTGCAGGGCCTTTTCCTGCTTTGCCTGCTGTTTTGTTTTCAATCTTTTCTGCCTCCTTGTCAAATTCCGCCTGCCGCATGAGGGCGGCATAGCCATTGTCGGTACGGTAAGGCCGGGCCGGTGGCCGCAGGAACGATACATTAAGGAAGTTTCCCAGCACTTTTTCCAGCGGCTGCCCGTCCTTTTCATAAATGCCGAACGCAAAAAAGGGCAGCATGAGGCCGATCATCAAAAGCGCCGCCGGCTCATTCCCGATGCTGCCGCGGCTGAAAAGGTAGGCCGGTATCCCGATAAGCCCGCCCAGGCCGAAGCATACCAGCTGCCGCTTTGTCAGGTTCAGCGCCACCTTGGTCTTTACTTTCGTCAGATCCTTTGGCACGGGTACAAATGCCATTTACCTCACCTCCCGGTCTCTGTTTTTTGCCTGTTTTTTTTCCCCGGCTGCGGGCGGCGCGGATAACTGCGCGCGGATCGACGGTTTGGGCTTTTCTTCCTCCGGCAGCGCTTTTTCCCTGCCGCGCTCCTGGCGTACAAGGCTGATGAAACCGTCCAGCACAGCCGGATGGCTCTCCACAACGTAATCCAGACGCGGCTCAAAGACAGGATTGCCGCTTTCCGGGATCGGAAACGTCTCAGCCCACGCTTTGTTGTCCCTGGAAAAACGCCCGTCAAGCTGCTTCGTCTGGACAGTGTTTGCCAGAACCCAGTCCACCCGGTCAATGCCGTATTCCTCGATCACCGGTCTGATACAGCCGCCTTTCAGGTGGAGGCCGTCAAAATTTTCCCGGATTGCCGCCTCCACCGCATGTTTGCACGCAATGTTCAGTTTATGGGAAGCCCGGAACAGGGCAGTTTCCTCCCTGGCCCGTGCTTCCGCTGCGGAAAGTTTATAGATTTCCGGATATTCCATGTTCATTTCCTCCTTTTTCCGCCCGGTATCCGGACGGATCCTTTAACGCGCCCCTTTGTCCGCTGATCTCTGTGCTTCCGGGGCCGGACGCGCGGCGGCTTCTTTTGCTGCGCTTTGCAGCGCCCCGCGCAGGGAAGGTTTTTCCACCGCTTTCTGGTATTCCCCCAGGACAGCGGTATTGATCGCCTGGCGCATTTCCGCCGTGGTGGGGCAGCATATGTCATGGTATTTGCCGTCCTTCCCTTTGCTGCTCGGCATGGCGACAAATTTTCCTTTTTCGCTGTCCATAACGCGGATCCCGTTCACGGCAAAACAGCCTCCGACCGTCGCGCTGGCAAATGCGAGCAGGTTCCCTCCCTTTTCCTGAAGGGGATATACCTTGACGCTGACGTCCAGCGTATTCTTCTGGTTTTCCATAGCAGCCTCCTTTCTTTGTGTTTCCAGGGGCAGGAGGTTCCCGTTTTCATAACGGTAGCCTGCCTCCCGGACTGCGTTTTGTGTTTCCGCTGACACACGCCCATTTACCAGAAGATCCGTATCAATGGCAAACAGGAGCATATCTTTTTCGTTAAATTCCTCCGGCAGCTTCCCGTTCCATGTCCGGCGCATCTGCCCGGTTTCATCCATACGGTAACGCGCCGGCATCCGTCTTTCCCCCATAAGCGCCCCCTTTAATGTGCATTGAATATGGAGCGGGAGATAGAGCTGGTCTTAAACAGCGAGAAGCATAAGAGCAGGGTGTACCCGGCACAGCTCCAGATCGCCTTGTGGATATTGGGCGCTGCCCCGATGCCTGCGATCAGTGCGGAATAAATGGCGATACAGACCATGATGAAAAAGCCCTGCAATCCCAGGGCCACCAGCCCCCGCAGGTAGTTGTTCCCCATCTGCCCCCATTCCCGGCTGGTCATGGTAGCGAAAGGAATCGCGCCGACGGAACAGTAGATATAGATCTCCACCATGCGTCCCACCAGTACCAGCATGACACAGACCGACAGGATAGGTGTGGTGATCCGGATCAGGGCGGTCTCCACCAGAAGCCCGAACAGTTCCCCGATCCCCATCGTGTCAAGCTGGGAGGCCAAGCTTCCCAATACGGCAGAAAACCGGATGCTCGTGTTCCCGGTGATCACGGCGGCGCTCCGCCGCACGACTGTCTGCGACAGCTCGAAGATCGCCATGGTGATGTCAAACGTATGGGTGACAAGGTAAGTCGCAACATATACCTTGAAGATCCACTTGAAAATGTTGAATGTATCAAAATCGTGCATGTTATTCTTTTCCACGATCATGCTGATCAGTTCATAGCATAAAACAAACGTGAGTATGATTCCGGCTATGGGGACGATCACGTTATCTGACAGGGAGCGGATCATGGAAAACACCCCAGAGTTCCATGTCTGGGGTGTCTTTGCTACATCCGCCGCCACGTCCCCGACCGCGTCGTTTACCTGGTCGAACAGCCCGGAAAGGTTCCCCGTGATGCACTCAATCAGGAAATCCTTGATCCACTGCTCGATCTGGTCGAGGATATTCAGCATAAGCGGTACCCGCCTTAGCTAAACAGGTTGGCCAGCAGGGGGATCAGCTGCATACCGATCAGGGCAACTCCGCCGCCCGCCATAAGCTGCTTCATTCCCTGCGACTTTGCACCAGGGTTGTCATTGCCGTATCCCTCCAGGAGGTTGATCACACCCCATACGCCAAGCCCTGCTCCAAGGGCAATTACGAGTACCTTCAAGGTTCCGATCGCGCTGGTGAAAAATGCCATATATGATATTGAGAACCGGAGTGTTTGTTTTGACGTTTCTGTATGGTTCTTTGTTTTTCTCAGGAAAGAAAAAGCAAATCCCGCCTGCTTTTTTTGTTTTTACGGGATCCATCATCCGGTTCCGTCTCCTTTCTTTTTTATGTGCATACGCTTTTCTGTCCTGAGATGGTTTTAAAGGGCGGTGCGCGTATCCTCATAGAAATTACCTCCATTAAAAAAGCCGCCTGAACATAGTCAGACGGCAAGATTGCCGGTTTCGGGCAGAGCTTCCAGTTCGCAGACCTCAAACACATCATCCGGTTTGACTTTCAGACGGCGTTTCAGGAATTTTGCCACATCAAACGTATTTTTCGGGTCTGCGTCCGAAAGGTATTTGTACTGCGGGTGTTTGGTTATATCAAACTTGTCGGAGAAGAAGGGGCGGACACCCTGTACCTGGAGGATACATTTGCCCCCGTCCATGACCGCAAGTTCATCGGGTGTCATAAGTTCCTTTCCCAATTTCTGATAATTTAAGCCGTAACTGCGCTGGCTGCCCCGCGTGTCAGATGTGTTGAAGCTGTCTATCGTCTCCTTTCCAAGGGTAGCTGAAATCTCTTTTAAGGTACTCTGCTCCTTGCCGCCCAGAAACAACACACAGGAGCAGTTGCCGATGATCGTCTCCGCATGGTCTTTATAGACAGCTTTTAACTGGCTCTGCGTCTGGACGATCACATGGGCGGAAATCTCACGGCTCCGGATCACCGATATCAGGTGTTCAAAGTTGGGGATCTTCTGATTCGCAAATTCATCCAGCAGGCAGGTGACGTGTGTTTTCAGTGCGCCGCCGTTTTCCAGCGCCCGGTCGCAGAGTACATTAAACATCTGCGTATAAACCATGGATGCGATGAAATTGAATGTTGTATCCGTGTCGGATACGATGCAGAACAGGGCAGTCTTGCGGTCGCCCAGTTTGTCAAGCTCCAGTTCGTCATCCATCATCATGTCGCGGACTTCCTTAATGTCAAAGGGAGCCATCCTTGCGCCGCAGGAAATCAGGATAGATTTTGCGGTCTTGCCCGCCGCCATTTTGTATTTTTTATACTGGCGGACAGCGAAATGCTCCGGGTCGCGCTGTTCCAGCCGGTCAAACATCATATCCACAGCATTTTTAAAGGTTTCGTCCTCTTCGCGGACTTCGGAAGCGTTGAGCATTTCCAATAGCGTATTGAAGTTCTTCTCATTCTCCGGAGCCTCATACCAGATGTAAGCGATCAGCGCCTGATAATACAGGGCTTCCGCCTTGCTCCAGAAATCCTCCCCGCCTTTGCTGTCCTCCCCCTTGGTATTCTCCATGATACAGTTGACCAGCTTCAAGATGTCGTTCTCACAGCGCAGATAGCGGAAGGGGTTATAGCGCATGGACTGCTTGAAGTCGATGGTATTGAGGATCTTGATCTCATACCCACCGCGCTGGAGCATTTTCCCACACTCCAGAACCACAGTACCTTTCGGATCTGTGACAACATACGAACTGTTCATTTGCATGAGGTTCGGCTTGACATGGAACCTGGTCTTACCGGAGCCGGAGCCGCCAATGATCAGCACGTTTTTGTTGATGTTGTATTTTGGTATCTTGTTCCTGCCGATCATGATCCGTTCCGTCTGGGTCAGGAGGATATTATTGTCAAACTTGGGATCGATAAAAGGCTCTATATCTTTTGCGTTGCCCCATCGGGCGCTGCCATATTCCACGCCGTGCCGGTATTTTTTTGCGTTCTTCCCTTTGAAATAAACTGCCGCCCGGACAGCCGCCGCCCCCGCGATGCCGAACAGCAGGTCACGGGGGTGGAAGCTGGGAAGCGGGTTCTGCGTGATTGCCGTCCCCAGGTCAGAAATCGCCGCCATGGCTTTTGTTACCACATCGGCACCAGCGGAAAGGCGGTAACTCTCCGCAATTTTGGAGAAAATCCAGAACATCATCACATAAGGCAGGTTGGGGATAACGTACTTTTTAATTTCGATATTCTTCAACGCTCAAACCCTCCTTTGTCCCGGTTCTTTGCTTTGTCGGATACCAGGTTCTTCACAATCTCCTTGAAGTGGGAGAGCTGCTTTTTCAGCGACGGCTTCCTCTGCCGGTTCAGGGTCTTTGCCGTGTATTCCGCAAAAGCGGCATTCAGCGCGTCTGCATCACGGGCTTTGAAAAACACAAGGTATTTTCCCTGTGCCGGATCTTTTTTCAGGGCAAAATCTATGCCGTATTTGCGGGCGCAGCGTTCAAAGGACTTGATATTCTGGTCGGTGATCTCGATGTTCTGGACGCCTGTTCCCTGCTTTACAAGGCTCTTAACGCTCTGCTTGCCGTGTTTCTGTTCCTGCGCCTGTTTTTGATACTGCCGGATCGCCCATTTCAAAAGCTCCGCCGTCAGCCGGCCTCCGTCTTTTCCTACCCGTATCACAAGCGCCACGGATTTATCCCTTATCTCGTCCTGCATAGTGCATTACCTCCTTTCCAGCGGGTAACAGGCTGTTTCATCGTGCCTCACCGCCCTTAACTTTACTTGCGGCCATACTGCGCTGGCCAGCTTCCCGTTTTTTATCGCTCAGGTCGCTCAGGATCGAGGGCTTTTCTGCCTGCATATGCGGTTTTTCCTCCGGCGGGATGGCCTGCTCCGTTTCCTGCTGGTCTGCCGCGTTTTTACCGGCGTCCATGATCGCTTCCCCGATCTGCCCGTCCATATCGAACAGTTCAGACATATTGGAAGGACATTGTTCAGCGATAAATTGCAGAGGATTCTCCATACGGAGTAAAATCTCTACATCACCCCGTTCATACTTGAAATCATCCTTCACAAAGTCGTATGCCGCCTGCATAGCGGCAATCTCTGCGCTTTGTGCGATGATCTCTTCTTTATCCATGCCTAAAAGTGCCGCATGGAACTCGGCCATATTCTGATCCAGCACCGCTTCCAGTACAGATGCCATCTGCTCCTGTTGCTGTGCGTGACCAGCCGGATCGGTCTGTTTTTGTATTGTCATTTTATGCCCCGCTTTCTATGCCGCCCCATTTCGTCAGCACCACCGTGTCGCCGTCGGAAAGGCTGTCCCAAAGTCCGTAAACAATATCTGCCACATCATCCGGATCTGCATAAGCAGTGCCGGCGACCATCATAAATTCTCCCGGCCTTGCGAAAATGTCCTGAAATTCCTTCTGCTGTCCGGCAGTGAGGGAAGCAAAGTTGCAGCCTTCCTCCGGTACGCCGCACAACAGGAATGTGCCGCTGATATAGCCTTTTTTCCCAGGCAGGCAGCGGTTCGGGGCAAGGCCGGCGGTATCCTCCCGGCTGATAAGAAGCACCTTCTGGGGAAGGAAGCATCCCACCTGTACAGCCCCTCCCAGCACCGTTTCCACCGATTCCAGGGTGTTAGGTATCACAGCCGGCCTGGGCGATTTTCCCGGTTCCACGATCAGAATGTCCATATTTTGCGTCATGTTTGTTGTCCTCCTTTAAATTTTCTTGTTTATGTGCCAGCCCGCAAGGTATCAGGGGCTTCCACAACGATAAAAACTACCGGCGGAAAAAGAAATCCGTCAGTTATCCCGCGCCGAAGCCATTTGCCATGTCATGGCTGACAAGGCTGGAATAATACTGGCTGATCGTCACAGGGGCATTGAACAGGGCAGAAAGGGTATAGGCCCGGATATTCCCAATCAGCGTCGTGTTCTTATCCAGGCAGTCCATCACATAACGGATATGCTCACTGTCCAGCTTCAGCAGGCGGCTCTTTACCACCTCCGTACACATGTCCTCCTGGTTGATGCGCACCGTAGGCCGTCTGCTGCAACAGACCTCCGCCATCAGTTCCACAAAGCCGTCCAGACGTTCCCTGTCATAAGGGTTATCCTGCAAAAGTATCTCATAGCTGATGTTCTCCCGGATCAATTCACGGTAGGCGGACATCTTATCCATCCCATCTATCTTTTTTTCTCCTGTCCGTGAAAAGTTATCCACAGTTTCCACATCCGGCCGCCCCGTTCCTGCCGGATAGATAGATGGATCAGTATCACTCTTGTCAGTTTTATTTAAGTCAGTATTATTTGTTTGTGATTTTCGCAATTCCTGACTTGTGGTTTTCACATTTCCTGATTTGTGATTTTCACAATTCTTGATTTGTGATTCCTGCCGGGTGTCTGGTTTTCCCCCGCTGATAAAGTTTTTAACGTAGATCACGTTGGGCTTCCCCAGCCCGCGCCGGACACGCTCCACCAGTCCGACGCCTTTTGCCGCGTCCAGTTCGTTCAGGAGCTTATTCGCTTTCTGTTCCGCACAGCCAAGGGTTTCCATCACATCGGCGATGGTGTAAATGATATAGACACGCCCGTCCTGATCCAGCCAGTTGTTCCTGACAGAAAGAGCCATGCGGTCGAGCAGCAGCCCGTAAAGCACTTTTGCTTCCACAGACAGCCCCTTAAATCGGCTGTCCGTGAACAGCACTTTGGGGATACGGTAGAAACTGTATTGTTCCGCCTCGTTGCCATAGTAATAATCCAGTTGTAACGGCATATCTGTCCGCCTCCTTTTCCAGTTTTTCAGACAAAAAAGCCCCGGCAGATGTAAAACGTCTGCCGGGGCTGATATATCGTGAACGCAAAAAAGCCGCCCGGTAACAAAAATCAGTCACCGGGCGGCTTATGCGGCCTTACTCATGTTCTGTTTTCCACGTTTCCAGAAGGGAGAAGATCACGTCTTCCATCTGTTTCGGGGTGTAGTTTTTTGGGAAATACTTCTTTAACCTGTCATTTTTCAGTGTCACCTGGACGGGAACCGGACGTTCTTCTGTCAGTATCGCGTCCATCACGTCCACGCCCAGCTTCCCCTCCTGGCTGTACTTTTTCAGGCGTTTTGCCTGTTCCAGCGAAGGGACAGCGGACAGTTCCTCCATTACTCCGAGAAGCGTTTCCTGTTCCGCCAGCGTAAGGTAGGACAGCTCCACGGCGGGATTAAACGGCACTTTCTTATCGTCCACCATTTGGAGGAGCCTGGGGTAGAGTTCCGTCAGGCGGATAAACCGCTGCACCTGCTTGTAGCTTTCTCCCGCGTTTTCCGCCACGATCTCCACCGATGCCTTCCCTTTTAAATTCTGGCCAACTTGTCCAGAATTTCCTTTTCCGGGTCTTCCGGCTCTGCGCCGGATCGCGTCCAGCTTCATTTTATAGGCCCACGCCTTTTCACTGGGAAGCAGGTTCTCCCGCTGGATGTTGCTGTCCACCATGAAAAGGATGGCTTCGTCATCGTCCAGTTCCCGGATAATCACCGGCATGGCAGTCTTTCCTGCCAGTTCGGAGGCGTGTCTGCGCCTGTGCCCGGCTATCAGTTCATAGCCGCCCTCCGTGCGGGGGCGGGCGATCCCCGGAACAAGGACGCCATGCTCCCGGACGCTTTCCACCATATCCTCCATGGTCTGATCGTCCAGTACCTTGAACGGGTGGTTTTTGAAGGGGAACAGGTCGCCCAGCGCAATTTCCTGTATATTCCCGCTTCCTGCCGGTGGCGGCGCACCGAACAGGTCGTCAAAAGAAGTCATTTCGATGTTTTTCGCACTGTTTTTCATACGCCCACCAGCTCCCTTGTCAATGCCTCATAGGCCGCCGCAACCTTGCCGGACGGGTCATGGAGGTAGATGCTCTTTCCCTCCGCGCTGGTCTCTGCCGCCCGGACGGACAGGGGGATAATGCTCTCGAATATCCGCAGTTTCCCGTCATAAGTTTTGTGCAGGATCTCCACGATGTCCCTTGCGTAATTCGTCCTCATATCTGCCATTGTGACCAGTATCCCGGCGATGGACAGCCCCGGATTGATCTGCCGCTTTACTTTCGATATTGTCCGGATCAGCTGTTCAAGTCCTTTAATCGAGAGGAATTGGGCCTGCACCGGTATGATTATTTCGTCTGCCGCCGCAAGTGCATTGATCGTCAGCATACCGAGCGACGGGGTGCAGTCCAGGATAATCACATCGTATGCGCCACGGACTGTCTGAAGGTACTGGCGCAGGATCGTCTCCCGGCTCATGGTGTTCACCAGCGTAACTTCAAGCCCCGAAAGCTCAATGTTTGCGGGGAGAAGGTCAACACCTTCCTCATGGTGGAGGATTCCCCCGCCTTCCGGCAGGGGAGAATCCGTGATAACCGCGCCCAGCACTGTAGCCAGAGTGACCTCCATCTGGTCAGGATGCTGATAGCCAAGGCTTGCCGTCATGGAACCCTGTGCATCCACGTCTACCAGAAGGACTTTTTTTCCCTCACGGGCCAGTCCGACGCCAAGACTTACGGAACTCATGGTCTTCGAGCATCCGCCTTTCTGATTACACAGGCAGTAGATTGTAGCTCCCATGGTTACACCCCCTCTCTTACACGGACGGTAAGTCCATCCATACACACATCGTTATGGCCTACCAGATAATAGTCCGTCCCGTCATGCTCCACCCGTGTCCAAACCCAGCACATCACTTCCGGCCATCCTTCCGGCACCAGAGCTTCGATCCCCGATCCGCTTGTGTAGTAGTGCCCGTGGGAGGTTTCGTATCTGCCGCTGCTGTTCTTATGTAAGCGGCTTGTCTCCTTAACAGGGCGGGAGAGGTATTTCAGCCTATGATTTACGGTAGAAAGTTTTTCCATGATTTCCCGGAGTTCTTCAATGAGGAAAAGCTGCTCGCCGTCCTCATAATCAATATGGAGGCCGCTCAGATCCCCATATGTTTCAAAAGATGATAACCTTAAAAGGCTCTCAATATTCCAGTTCAGTTTCTGCGCTTCCGCGAAGACTTTGTTAATATCTGCCATTTTTACCCGCCTTTCCCCGGCGTCTGCTATCTGCCGGTTTCGTTTCCTGTGTCTGCTGTTCCTGTTCCCCTGCAATCCGCTCGATGATAAGTCTGTCCGGCTGGCAGGATACTGTCACCTTGTCTCCTATGGAAAATCCCAGTTCTCCCAGCCAGTTCCCTTGCAGTATGATCTTTGGTATCACGTTATAAGCAGCGGTGGTTCCGCTGTAAACAGTCAAGTTTCTGCTTTCCATTCATACCTCCATTTCCTGTTGCCGTAATTTTGTCGTTAATGTAACATTGTCCTTTCCGGCCCACTTTACAGAGCCTGATTTTTATGAAAAATAAGCGGAAAAAGAATAAAGACAAATCGCGGAATCCCTTGATTTTACAGGGGTTCTCCGATTTGTCTTTATTATACTGTATGGGCACACTCATGCTTCAATGTTGCTTAATGCTGGCACAAATTGGAAAGAGCTTCAAG
>OFGX01000434.1_pt1 | contig 33002 bp, 31 predicted proteins | sample 1521831 | NCBI WGS metagenome assembly OFGX01 (sample SAMEA3504080, study PRJEB24116) | mouse gut metagenome | biome: mouse gut; feature: mouse-associated habitat; material: faeces | place: Denmark | collected 2011 | reverse complement strand
TGTGTTAGGCACGCCGCCAGCGTTCATCCTGAGCCAGGATCAAACTCTCATGTTAAAAAGTTTTCCCTGCCAGATGTCTGGCTTTCCAGTTTTGTTTTCTGGTTTTACTGTTTAGGTCGAGTTTTTGTCTCTCCGGACGCTTCGCCCTTCAAGACTTTGTTCTCTGAAATTTCCGCATCCTTCATTACTGTCGGACACTTCAGGCTGCATCGTTGCTGCCTTGTTTTCGGAATTTTCAGGGTTGCATTACTGTTCATTTGTCAAGGTTCTGTTGTTTTTGTTTGTTGCTCTTGCGTTGCAACTCTGATATCTTATCACAGGTTCTCTTTGTTGTCAACACCTTTTTTCAACTTTTTTCATTTTGTTTTGCCGTTCAATCGACAAACCTTAACTTGAAAGCTTCAATCTCGCAACGCTCTACATTGTATCACAACCTTCCATATTTTGTCAACATCTTTTTTTATTTTTTCAGCTGACTGGAAGCTGTCTGTAGTGCTCTCAACGAAAGCTTGTTTATTGTAAGCGAATTACCAGAAAATGTCAATACCTATTTTCAAAAAAATTTCGTTTTTTCTCTTTTCGTTTTTTCGCTCCTTTTCAACACAAAAAGAAACGGGAACATGACATTTCCGATGTTCCCGTTTCTTCCGACAAGCGAAACGGAGAAAGAGGGATTTGAACCCTCGCGCCGGTTGCCCGACCTACACCCTTAGCAGGGGCGCCTCTTCGGCCTCTTGAGTATTTCTCCGAATGGCTTATTCCATATGACTGCGTCTTAGAAATTGCTGTCTCCCAAACGCATAGCCCATTATAAGGGAAAACTCGAAGCTTGTCAACCCATATTTTTCAATTTTTTTTATTTTTTTCTTACACAACTAAATATAGTATTTCTTATGTATTTTCTTCTATATATAGAAGATATGGTCCTAAAATCTCATGTCTGTACTTATCTGCTTATAGATGAGATTTTAAGACCACATTCAATTCTTCTTAATGATTCTTCTCAGCTTCCAAATCTAATTCTTCTATTCCGTCTCCTTCTGACTTTTCTCCGTCATCCCGAACCTTAGCAATACTTGCCACCTGCACATCTGAGTCCTGATCAATATTCATCAGTTTTACTCCGGAGGTATTTCTTCCAATAATGGAAATATCATCTACAGAAATCCTTATTACAATTCCTTCTGTAGTAATAATCATAATATCATGATCATCATGAACCAGCTTCGCCCCGACAATATCTCCTGTTTTTTCTGTAATCTTATAACAGAGAATTCCTTTTCCCCCTCTGTTTTGGCTGGTAAATTCTTCAATGGGTGTTCTTTTTCCCATGCCATTAGCAGATACAATTAATAAACATTCTCCCTGCGTGTGTGTCTGCATGGCTACTACCTGATCGCCTTCATTCAGCTTCATACCAATCACGCCTATGGATACTCGTCCTGTAATCCGTACATCTGTTTCATGAAAACGGATACACTGTCCTTTTTTTGTCACCAGGAAAATATCTTTCTCGTTATCAGTAGCTTTTACTTCAATTAATTCATCATTATCCCGCAAAACAATGGCCTGAAGTCCATTTTTCCTGACATTCTCATATTCTCTGATAGGAGTCTTCTTAACCATTCCATTTCTTGTTGCCATGAAAAGAAAATCTTTATCATCATATTGTTTCACAGGAATAATAGCAGTAATCTTCTCATGAGGCTGTAGCTGAATAAGATTAATAATAGCAGTACCTCTGGCTGTACGGCTTCCCTCTGGAATCGCATATGCCTTTAGCCTGTATACCCTTCCCGTGTTTGTAAAGAACATAATGTAATTATGATTATAAGTCAGGATCAGATCTTCAATATAATCCTCATCAATAATCTGCATTCCTTTGATTCCCTTGCCGCCTCTGTTCTGACTCTTGAAATTGTCAATGCTCATCCGTTTTATATATCCGAGCTTTGTCATAGCCACAATGGTTCTCTCATTGGGAATCAAATCTTCCATGGACATATCGTATTCATCAAATCCAATAGAAGTCTTCCTGTCATCTCCGTATTTACCGGAAATCACAAGGATTTCTTCACGAATTACACCTAAAAGCTTTTTCTCATCTGCCAAAATTGCTTTTAATTCCTGAATTTTTACCATCAACTCATTATATTCGTTTTCCAGCTTGCCTCTTTCCAAACCAGTCAGAGCACGCAGACGCATGTCCACAATAGCCTGAGCCTGGACATCACTTAAACCAAACCGCTCCATTAACTGAATCTTTGCGTTCTGTACTGTATCTGATCCACGAATAATCCGAATTACTTCATCAATGTGATCAAGGGCAATCAATAAGCCCTGTAAAATGTGGGCACGTTCCTCTGCTTTGTTCAAATCATATTTGGTACGGCGTGTTACCACATCCTTCTGATGGGTCAGATAATATTTCAGCATATCTAAAATATTCAGAACCTTTGGTACATTATCAACCAAGGCAAGCATAATTACCCCAAAGGTATCCTGAAGCTGGGTATGCTTATAAAGCTGGTTTAGAATCACGCTGGCATTTACATCCCGGCGCAGTTCTATGACAACCCGCATTCCCTGACGATCCGATTCATCCCGCAGATCTGTTATTCCGTCAATTCTTTTATCTTTTACCAATTCGGCAATTTTTTCAATTAATCTGGCTTTATTAACCAAATAGGGAAGTTCTGTCACCACAATACGGCTTTTCCCGTTGGGCATCATCTCTATATCAGATACAGCACGTACCCGCAGCTTCCCCCGTCCGGTTCTATATGCTTCTTCAATTCCTGATTTTCCTAAAATCGTAGCTCCTGTAGGGAAATCAGGTCCTTTTACAATCTCAAGAATTTCTTCAATGGATGTATCCCGATCCTCTAATACCTGATTATCAATCAGTTTTACCACCGCAGAGATCACTTCCCGCAGATTATGAGGCGGTATGTTGGTTGCCATGCCCACTGCTATACCAGTAGTCCCGTTCACAAGCAGATTGGGATAACGAGCCGGCAAGACCGTGGGCTCCTTTTCTGTTTCATCAAAGTTCGGAACAAAGTTTACAGTGTCTTTATTGATATCTGCCAGCATTTCCATGGAAATTTTGCTGAGACGTGCTTCCGTATAACGCATAGCAGCTGCTCCGTCACCATCTACAGAACCAAAATTCCCGTGGCCATCAACCAAAGGATAACGGGTGGACCATTCCTGGGCCATATTTACCAGGGCTCCATAGATCGAACTGTCTCCATGAGGATGATATTTACCCATAGTATCACCCACAATACGGGCACATTTTCTATGTGGCTTATCAGGACCATTGTTTAACTCAATCATAGAAAACAGAACCCGGCGCTGAACAGGCTTTAAACCGTCTCTTACATCCGGAAGAGCACGGGCAGCTATAACGCTCATGGCATAATCAATGTAAGACTTCTCCATGGTCGATTTCAGATCAATATCATGTACTTTGTCAAAAACATTAGGTTCCATACTTTACCTCACCTCCGCGTTCATAACTAGATATCCAGATTCTGTACATACTTCGCGTTTGTCTCAATAAATTCCCGTCTTGGCTCAACCTGGTCGCCCATCAGGGTAGTAAAGGTCAGATCAAGTTCAGAAATCACATCATCATCCATATTAACCCTTAAAAGAATCCTTCTTTCCGGATCCATGGTTGTTTCCCAGAGCTGTTCTGCATCCATCTCGCCCAGACCCTTATATCGCTGAATCTTATTATTGCTGTCTCTTCCCACTTCTTTTAAAATCTGATTTAATTCTTCGTCGCTGTATGCATACCAGATTCTCTTATTCTTCTCCAACTTATAAAGCGGCGGCTGCGCTAAATATACATGTCCCTGACGAATCAGTTCAGGCATAAACCGGTATAGAAAGGTCAGCATTAAAGTGCTGATATGTGCACCGTCCACATCTGCATCTGTCATAATAATGATCTTGTGGTAACGCAGCTTTGATATATCAAAATCATCATGAATCCCTGTACCAAATGCTGTGATCATGGATTTAATCTCAGCATTCGCATAAATTTTATCCAGCCTTGCCTTTTCTACGTTTAAGATCTTTCCCCGCAGAGGAAGAATGGCCTGTGTATCCCGGGAACGGGCAGTCTTGGCAGATCCTCCTGCTGAATCTCCCTCTACAATAAAAATTTCACATTTTTCCGGATCCTTATTGGAACAGTCAGCTAATTTACCAGGAAGAGCCATACCATCTAAAGCTGTTCTCCGTCTGGTTAAATCTCTGGCTTTACGCGCCGCAGCACGGGCTCTCTGTGCCATTACAGATTTTTCACAGATGCTTTTTGCTGCATTAGGATTCTGTTCTAAAAAGTAAGTAAATTGTTCACTGACTATATTGTCTACTGCTCCTCTGGCTTCACTGTTGCCCAGCTTTTGTTTAGTTTGTCCTTCAAACTGTGGTTCCTCGATTTTTACACTTATGATGGCAGTAAGCCCTTCACGAATATCCTCACCACTTAAATTTTCCTCATTGTCTTTTAAAAGCTTATTCTTACGGGCATAATCATTCACTGTCTTTGTCAGGGCATTTTTAAACCCGGCCAGATGAGTTCCGCCTTCAGGGGTATTTACATTGTTTACAAAGCTGTAAATATTTTCTGTATAGGAATCATTGTGCTGCATTGCAACCTCTACGTAAATATTATCCTTTGTTCCTTCACAGTAAATAACTTTATCATAGATTGCTGTTTTTCCCTTGTTCATATAAGTGACAAATTCTTTGATTCCGCCCTCATAGTGAAATGTCTTCTCTTTCTTTTCTTCTCTGTCATCTCTCAGAACTATCTTCAGATTTTTTGTGAGAAATGCTGTTTCCTGCAAACGCATTCTGAGAATTTCAAAATCATACACGGTTTCCTCAAAAATCTGAGGATCCGGCAAAAACCTTACCTCTGTTCCATGCTTGTCTTCCTCGCATGTTCCCACCACATTGAGAGGATTCATGACTTTTCCTCTTTCATAGCGCTGCTGATAAATCTTCCCGTCCTGGCAGATTCTTACCTCTAACCATATAGACAGGGCATTCACCACAGATGCACCTACTCCGTGAAGACCGCCTGAAACCTTATATCCGCCTCCGCCGAATTTTCCTCCTGCATGAAGAATTGTAAATACAACCTCCACTGCAGGAATTCCCGCTTTTTTCTGAATACCTACAGGGATTCCCCTTCCATTATCTGTTACGGTGATAGAATTGTCAGCATTAATGATCACTTCTATTTTGTCACAAAAACCTGCTAACGCTTCATCTACGGAATTATCCACGATTTCATATACGAGATGATGCAGTCCTCTGGATGATGTACTGCCTATATACATACCGGGACGCTTTCGGACCGCTTCTAATCCTTCCAGAATCTGAATCTGATCCGCTCCGTATTCTGCACTCATGTTGTCTCCTCCTACTCTGATAAAGAATCTATACTGAATCGTTATATGGTTACTTCATTTTCCTGAGTTACCGTACCATTTACCACTTTAAATATACGATTAATAGGAAAACGATTATTTACAAAATCATCCAGACCAGTACAGGTAATGATAGTCTGAATCTGTTCGATTGCAGAAAGAAGATGGTTTTGTCTTTCCCCGTCTAATTCTGACAAAACATCATCCAGCAGCAAAATCGGATAATCCTTTACAGTCTTTTTAACCAGATCAATTTCTGCCAGCTTTAAAGACAATGCTGCTGTCCTTTGCTGTCCTTGAGAACCAAATCTACGAATATCAATCTCATTAATATAAAATCCAATATCATCCCGGTGAGGTCCGACAAGGGTAGTTTTTTGTTTCTTATCCGATAAACGACTCTTCTGTATCTCATCCTCCAATGTTTCATAAGAAGCACATGGATCATAAATAATCTTTATATTTTCCCGATCTCCTGATAATTTTTTGTGTATTTCTTTTATAATATCATTAAGCTCCCTAATAAAGCCTTCCCGATATCGAATGATTTCTCTGCCGAATTGTATTAATTGAATATCCCATACGTCTAAAGTTTCTTCATATTCCGGTTTAAATAAAAGATCCTTTAAAAGCCGGTTTCTCTGCATTAAAATACGATTATAGGATACTAAAGAATGGACATAAAGCTTATTAAGTTGACATAATTCTAAATCGATAAATTTCCTTCGTTCTGAAGGACCGTTTTTAATCAGGTTTAAATCTTCTGGGGAAAAAAATACTACATTTACGATCCCAAATAATTCACTTGCCTTACGAATCGGAATTCCATTAATAGCAATCCCTTTTGCTTTATTTTTTTTTAAATGCATATCGATCCGATAAGGAATTCCATCTTTTAGAAGTTTTATCTTAATATGAGATTCATCTTCATGAAAATGAATCAACTCCTTATCCTTGCTTCCGCGATGAGATTTTGTAGTACAGCATACATAAACAGCTTCTAAAACATTAGTTTTTCCCTGAGCATTGTTCCCATATAAAATATTGGTTCCTGGACTGAACTGCATATGTAATGTGTCATAGTTACGATAGTTTTTCAGTTCAACTGATTCAATAATCATAGTCTGCCTATTCTTTGGGTGAGCTAAAGCTCACCCTTCGATTTTAATTGAATTTCCGTCACAAGTAACTATATCTCCATGACGAAGCTTTTTCCCTCGCTGTAATTCTGTGTTTCCGTTTACCTGGACAGCTCCCGTTTCAATCTTATGTTTTGCCTCCACCCCGGAATCACAGATACCAGATAATTTGAGAGCCTGTCCCAGCTTGATATATTCATCCTTTATTTTTATTATATCCATATTTTTCCCTTTCAAACAGGATATGGCATTAAATACCATTAATCCTCAGCAATAAAGTTGACTGGAAGAATCAGGTAAATATAGTTTCCTTCATCATCTTTTATAAAGCAGGGAGATTTGGGATTGAGCATGTAAATATTTACATCTTCATCATCAATAACCCGCAGCGCATCCAATAAAAATTTAGGGTTAAAGGCAATCATAATATCATTGCCTGTTTTTTGGGCTTCTACATCTGCATTCATAGAACCAAAAGAAGACCGGATCTTCATATTTACATTATTTTCTTCAATTTTCAAAATAATTGGTTTGCGGTCATTGTCCCGAATCATAATCATAGCCCGATCTATGTTATCCATGAAAGTTCTTTTATTGATTTTAATGTGAGTTTTATAATCATTAGACAACATATGATCAATCTTAAAATATTCTCCTTCAATAAGACGGGAAACTACGATTGTATTATCAAATTCAAATAAAATATGATTTTTACTGAAATAAATATAAATTTCTTTTTCATTATCTCCTGTAAGGATCTTACTGATCTCAGAAAGGGTTTTGCCAGGAATAATTACTTTTTTACTTTCATAATTATATTTTAAAAGAATGTTGCGGATAGAAATCCGGTGTCCGTCTAAAGATACCAATTTCAATATATTATCTTTTACTTCTAAAAGCTCTCCGCCCATCATTTTGTTGCTGTCATTGGGTGATATGGAAAATATTGTCTGTCTGATAGCTTCTTTTAAAGAAAATTGGGAAAGGCAAATGTGCTGATCTTTTTCAATAAAAGGTAAATAGCTATATTCCTGCGGATCTCTTCCCTGAATTTCAAATACTGCATAATCGCATTTAATAGTAGTGTTAAAGTGTTCATCTGAAAAGATAATTACATCTGAATCACTGTCAGGAAGCTTACGGATAATATCGGAAAAGATCTTTGCTTCTAAAGCAATACGTCCGCGTTCAGAGATAGATCCTTCCACTGTTGTCTCAATACCTAACTCCATATCATTGCCAGTAAGTTTAATTTCATCTGCAGATGCATCAATAAGGATACATTCTAATATATTCATAGTAGTTTTGGATGGTATTGCTTTGGAAACAATATTAATTCCATTCATTAGAGATTCTTTTTTAAAAATCAGTTTCATGTTGATAAGTTCCTTTCCGTTTGGTAAGCACTTTGGAGATAGATAAATAATATTAAGTTTCGTCGTAATCGTAGTAGGGGCTGTTAATTTGTGTAAAAGCCTGTTTTTCCTTGAAAATAAGGATAAATCTAATGTATAAAAGTATGTTGATAACCATTATGAAGTATAGGTGGAATACGGATGGTTTTCCACAAAGTATGCAAAAGCGAAAAAATATAAAACTTTCAGTAAAGATATCCACCAAAATAGGGGGCTTATCCACAGAAATTTGTGGATAACTTTTATATGGTAAAATATCCTTTATTTACAAGCTTTTTGAGCTGTTTAGGCTCATTTTGGGTTAAGTTTTTTCTTTAAGATATCCACAGTGTTCTGAAGGGTAGGTGTTTTTTCAATATCTTTAGAAATTTTTTCAATTCCATGGATAATTGTAGTGTGATCTCTTCCTCCCATTGCCTTTCCAATTTCTTGTAAAGGGACGTCTGTCATATTGCGGCAGAGATACATAGCAATCTGTCTGGGGTAAACAATATCCTTGCTGCGTCTTTGGGATAAAATATCCAGGGTAGTAAGGTTATAATGTTCTGCGACGACCTGAATAATCAGCTCTGGAGTGATCTTTTTAACACCGCCTGGAGAAATAATATCTTTTAAGGCTTCTTCAGCCATAGCAACATTAATATCTTTATGTCCGTTTAACTTAGAGAAAGCTACAATTTTGGTTAGAGCGCCTTCTAATTCTCGTATATTGGACTTAATGTTTGTGGCAATGTATTTAATGACTTCGTTATCAATATTATATCCTTCTATTTCTTCTTTTTTCCGCAGAATTGCCATTCGGGTTTCATAGTCCGGAGATTGAATGTCTACAGTAAGACCCCATTCAAAACGGGATCGAAGCCGTTCTTCTAATGTTTCAATATCCTTCGGAGGTTTATCTGAGGATATAATGATCTGTTTTTTAGATTCATATAAAGCGTTAAAGGTATGGAAAAATTCCTCCTGAGTACTTTCTTTTCCTATGATAAACTGGATGTCATCAATGAGAAGCACATCATTGTTGCGGTATTTTTCACGAAATTCTGTGGTCGAGATATTGTTCTTGTTTCGGATCGCGTCTATCAGCTCATTCGTGAACTTCTCTGAGGTTACATAGAGAATCTTGGATTTACCATTATTTTTAAGGATAAAATTGGCTATAGAGTGCATGAGATGGGTTTTTCCCAATCCAACTCCTCCATATATAAATAATGGATTGTAAATTTCTCCAGGGGATTCTGCAACTGCAAGGGAAGCTGCATGGGCCAGATTGTTGCTTGCTCCAACTACGAAGGAATCAAAGGTATACTTGGGATTCAGGTTTGCATTCTGAATGGCTTCCTGACTGACCTTATTGGCATTCTGGCAAATTAGCTGATTGTCCTTGGATTTTTTCTCTTTGATTTGATCCTCGACAACAAAATCTACTTCACATTTGATTCCTGTGATTTCCTCAATGGCAACTTTGAGAAGAAAGCTGTATTTCTTCTTAATATAGCCAAGAAAATTGGCATCCGGAACAACAATTTGAACCAGATTTCCTTTTTCAAGTGAATATATTTGAAGAGGAACCAGCCATGTGTTAAATGAAACGTCAGAAATATCATGTTCTTCCTTTATATAATGTAAGATGTCGTTCCATTTTGTTTTCAGTGTGTCTACCATATCCCTGTCTCCTGATTTTTTATGTGCAAAGTATGTGCTTCGACTTCCTTATGTGGATATTCGGGTCTGGTATGTGGATATGCAAACTGACCCAATCTACATTTATTGTATACTAAAACTGGCTCTTTTTCAATGAAAATAGTAAAAAGATAAGAAAATTTAGAAATTTATCAACAGAGTTATCCACAGAATGTGGATAACTTATTCACAGTATGAACAGTTATATGAGGAAAACCTTGACAGGCAGAGGAGAAACCAGTACTATTAGAAAGGTAACTTTATGTTAGATGCATTGTATCTTACTTATTAAGAACAGTAGCAGGAGGAAAAAAATGAATAATGAGAAAAAAGACACCCGTTGGCTGACCAGTGTAGCACTTATGATGGCGATTGTGATTTTATTGGCCAATACTCCTTTAGGGATGATTCAGCTTCCGATCATCAAGGCTACAACTGTACACATTCCTGTTATTATCGGGGCGATTCTTTTAGGCCCGGCGGCAGGAGCAATTCTTGGAGGAACTTTTGGCGTCTGTTCCTTGATCAGCAACACAATGGCGCCTACCTTGCTTTCTTTTGCTTTTTCGCCGTTTATGAGTATGAGCGGAATTTTAGGAGCATTGAAGGCATTGTGGATTTCTGTAGGATGCCGGATCTTGATCGGGGTGGTATCCGGATGGTTTTGGATCTTATTAAAAAAAGTGAATGTTCATCGTGGTCTGGCTCTTCCCATAGTAGGATTTATTGGTTCCATGACTAATACAGTGTTGGTTATGGGAAGCATTTATATTCTATTGGCAAGGGATTATGCTGCGGTGAAATCAGTTGCAGTGGATGCCGTGTGGGGACTGATAATGGGAACAGTTCTTGCTTCGGGGGTTCCGGAAGCTGTTACAGCGGCTGTAATTGTAACTTTTGTTGGCGGAGCAATGCTTGCGGGAATAAAAAGGCACACCGTAAAGCGTTATCTTCAGCAATAAAAGATAAAGGATTGGAAAAGCAGGAAAACAGGCGGTTTTTTGGTGAAAAATGCTTGACGAAGCAGTTTGTTTTCTATATAATTGAGAAGATGTCAAATTGAAGTCGCCAAATATAGAAAATCATACAGAAAAGTGATTGGAAGAGGAGGTGTTGTGTTATGAAGATGACTTTTCAGCCGAAAAACAGACAGAGATCGAAAGTTCATGGCTTTCGTGCAAGAATGAGTACTCCAGGCGGAAGAAAAGTATTAGCTTCCAGGAGAGCAAAGGGAAGAGCCAGATTATCCGCTTGATGAACTAAGGTCACAAGAAATTGTGGCCTTTTTTTCTCTGTAGTTTTATGCTTGCAGTAATAGGTGCTGCAGGCAATTAAAAAAAGTAGAGAAGGAACATTCTGTGAGACAGAAGGCGGATTCAGTATGAAAAGATTTCCAAGCATTAAGAGCAGGCAGGATTTTCAAGCGGCATATCGTGGAGGAAAATCTTTTGCTAATAAACAGTTGGTAATGTATGTAAAAAGGAAGAATAATACAGAAAGGCGGATTGGTATTTCCGTCAGTAAAAAGGTAGGAAACAGTGTCGTAAGACATCGGGTGACTCGATTGATACGGGAGTGTTTCCGGTTGAACAAAGAGCGATTGGCGACAGGTTTGGACATTGTGGTGGTGGCAAGGGCCGCTGCGGCTGTATCGGATTATAAAATTATTGAGCATGCATTTTTGCATCTGTGCGGACTGCATAACATTTTTCAAGAATCGAAGTGAGTATGGGATGGAACGAATCATAAGAAGATTTTTAGTAGTTTTGATCCGGGGATATCAGATATTTTTGTCTCCTTTGAAAATGAGGACTCACTGTATATACACGCCTACATGTTCTCAATACGCCATTGAGGCATTGCAAAAATACGGCGTGGTGAAGGGCTTATGGTTGTCTGTGAAGAGGATACTTAGGTGTCATCCATGGGCAGAAGGCGGTTATGACCCAGTTCCGTAACGTATGAGGAGGTAACAGATTGGAATATTTAGTATTGACAAAGACCGGAGGCTTTATTTTGGGGCCGGTTTCTCAGATTTTGGGTTGGATCATGGATTTGCTTTTCCGGTTTACCAGCTCTATGGGAATTTTAAATATTGGATTATGTATTATTTTATTTACCTTGGTTGTGAAGGTTCTGATGTTTCCTCTGACCATTAAACAGCAGAAATCTTCCAAGCTGATGTCTGTTATGCAGCCAGAGCTTCAGGCAATTCAAAATAAATATAAAGGCAAGACAGACAATGATTCCATGATGAAGATGAATGTGGAGACCAAGGCAGTCTATGAAAAGTATGGTACATCCATGGCTGGAGGATGCCTTCAGCTTGTGATTCAACTGCCGATTTTGCTGGCTTTGTATCGGGTTATTTATAATATTCCTGCTTATGTAAACTCTGTTAAAATATATTTTATGCAGGTAGTTTATGCGATTACGAATGTATCTGCTGCGGGAGAGCTAAAGGAAGGAGCCGGGGCGGCTCTTTTACAGTTTGCCACAGACAATAATATACCCTTGACAGGTGTGACTAAGATTGGTGATCTGGTAGGAGTAACAGGAGAAGCCTTGGGCAATAAGATGGTGGATATCCTGTATAAGTTAAATCCTGAGCAATGGATTGAGCTGGGAAAGCGTTTTCCGGAAGCTGCTTCTGTGATTGCAGAAAATTCGTCTTCTATTGAAAAGATGAATGAGTTTTTTGGAATTAATCTGGCTACAAATCCGTGGCAGGGAATGACTCCAAATGTAGCATGGCTGATTCCTATTTTAGCAGGACTTACACAATGGCTGAGCGCTAAGCTTATGATGTCCAATCAGCCGCAGCAGGATGAGAACAGCACAAGTGCTCAGATGATGAAGCAGATGAATATGATGATGCCGTTAATGTCAGTATTTTTCTGTTTTACGTTCCCGGCAGCTATTGGGATTTACTGGGTAGCAAGCAGCTTTTTCCAAATTATTCAGCAATTGATTGTTAATTTTTATTTAAATAAGGTTGATATGGATGAGATGATTCAGAAGAATTTGGAGAAAGCGAATGCCAAAAGGGCAAAGAAAGGTCTTCCTCCTCAGAAGATTTCTCAGAATGCTATGATGAATGCAAAGAATATCCAGGCAGCCCAGCAGCGTGAGGAACAGGCGCGTAATGAAAAATTAGAAAAAACAAGACAGCAGGTGAAGGAATCTACAGAATTTTATAATAAGGATGCAAAACAGGGGAGTTTGGCGGCAAAGGCGGCTATGGTTGCCAAATATAATGAGAAACATAATAAATAGGGGGTGTATATTATGGAGATGATCACCATTTCTGCAAAAACGCTGGATGAAGCTATCACGAAGGCATTGTTGGAGCTTCAGACTACCAGTGATCATTTGTATTATGAGATTGCTCAAAAAGAAAGCACGGGATTTTTGGGTTTATTCGGAGGAAAGCCTTGTGTGATTCGCGCCCGTGTTATGGGGGAAGAAGAAGAAAGTAAGAAAAGGGCAGAGAAAGAAAAAGCAGAACGTGCGGCTAAAGCAGCAGAAAAGTCGGAAAGAGCTGCTAAAGCAGAGGCAGAAAAAGCAGCCAGGGCTGCAAAGGAAAAAGCACAGAAGGCGGAACGGGCTGCTAAAGCAGAGGTAGAAAAGGTTCGGCAGGAATCACATAAAAAAGATACAGAAAATAAGTCTGTGAAGGCAGAAGGTGATAAGACAGGGGAAAATAAGGTTTTAGAAGATTTTGCGGAAGCTGTGGAGGAAAAGGCCATGGATTCTCAGATGGAAAAATCTGGTGATAAACCTTATCGGAAGAATTTTGAACAGAGAGAATTTGATAAAAAAAGATATGGAAGAAAAGAGACAGGCCGTGAGAGAAAATCTGCGGAGCCAAGGGTGGAAAAGCAGGAGAGAGAACCTAAGGTGAGGCAGGAGGTTAAGATGGATGAGGCTTTAGTTCAGCAGAAGGCAAAGGATTTTTTGAAGCAGGTGTTTGGAGCTATGGGAATGAATGTTTCTGTTGAAACGACTGTCAATAAGGACGAAGGCGAACTCCAGGTTATGATGACAGGAGATGATATGGGAGTCCTTATAGGAAAGAGAGGACAAACTTTAGATTCCCTGCAGTACCTGGTAAGTCTTGTGGTGAATAAGGAGACAGAAGGATATTTGCGCGTCAAGCTGGATACAGAGAATTATCGGGAGAGAAGAAAGGATACTTTGGAGACACTTGCACGGAACATTTCCTATAAAGTAAAAAGGACAAAACGTCCTGTGTCTTTAGAACCCATGAATCCTTATGAGAGAAGAATTATTCATTCAGCTCTTCAGAATGACAGATATGTGGTGACTAGAAGTGAGGGAGAGGATCCTTATCGTCATGTGGTGATTTCTTTGAAAAGAGATAGTTATAAAAGAGACCGGTATTCTGGGAAAAACAGAGATGGAGGAAGCCGGGACGGGAACAGAGATAGTTTAAGAGAAAACAGCCATAACCGGCAGATGGAAAAGGTTGTGGAGAAGACAGAAGAAGGTTTTGAGTAACATTGAATAAAATGAATGCGGCGTCTGGTAGTGGGGGAAGAACCACCGCCGGACGCTGTTGTTTATAGACTGTTTTTCTATATTTTGGAGGAAATGAAATGGAAGCCGGAAAAAAGACAGATACAATAGCAGCCATTGCTACGGCTATGGGAAGTTCTGGAATCGGAATCGTGCGGATCAGCGGCAGTGAAGCGCTTAAAGTAGCTGATCGGGTGTTTGAAGGGAAACAAAAAGAAAAGTGTCTGTGTCATGTAAAATCTCATACAATTCATTATGGAGTGGTAAAAGAGAATGGTGTGGTTTTAGATGAAGTATTAGCTCTGGTTATGAGGGGGCCTTCCAGCTATACAGGGGAGGATACGGTGGAGTTTGACTGCCATGGAGGAATCTTTGTCATTAAGAGAATATTAGAGGCAGTGATTCGGGCAGGCGCAGAGCCAGCAGAGCCAGGAGAGTTTACAAAAAGGGCTTTTTTAAATGGACGTATGGATTTATCACAGGCAGAAGCTGTGATGGATCTGATCCATGCAAAAAATGAGCTTGCTATGAGAAATTCTGTAAGGCAGCTAAAAGGATCTGTTTCAAGTAAGGTGAAAAAGCTGCGGGAAGCTCTTTTATATCAGGTAGCTTATATGGAATCTGCCTTAGATGATCCGGAACATATTTCACTGGATAAATATGGAGAAAAATTAAGAGGAATTTTAAAACCTGTGATAAAGGAAATAAAGGATTTAATTATTTCGGCTGATAATGGAAGGATTGTTTCAGAAGGAATCAGGACTGTTATTGTGGGAAAGCCCAATGTAGGAAAGTCTTCTTTGATGAATGTGCTTTTAGGAGAGGAGAGGGCGATCGTAACAGAGGTAGCAGGAACTACAAGAGATGTATTGGAGGAACAGATCCGGCTGGGAGATATGTATCTGAGATTAGCGGATACGGCAGGAATAAGGGATACAGAGGATGTAGTGGAAAAGATTGGCGTGTCTCGTGCCAGAAAAGCCGCAGAGGAGGCGGATCTTATACTTTATGTGACAGACGGAGCATGTGAGCTTGATGAAAATGATAAGGATATTATAAAATGGATTGAGGGAAGACAAGCAGTTGTTCTTTTAAATAAATCGGATTTGAAAAGTGTTGTGAACAAGGAGGATTTGGAGAAATTGACAGATCATCCTGTGGCAGTGATTTCTGCAAAGGAAAAGAGTGGAATAAAAGAATTAGAACAGATTGTGAGGGAATTGTTTTTTCAGGGAAAGGTTGGGGAAGATGATTCTGTGGTAATTATGAATGTCCGGCATAAGGCGGCATTGGAGGCAGCATTAGGGAGCCTCTCTATGGTGATGGAAGGAATTGATAATGGAGTACCGGAGGATCTTTTGACGATTGATCTTATGGATGCTTATGGAAGGCTGGGAACCATATTAGGTGAGTCTGTGGAGGAGGATCTAATAGATGAGATTTTTGGAAAGTTTTGTACAGGAAAGTAGGAGATTTCTTCTCGAGTCGGCAGGTGTAAAAAGTAAATTTGAGAAAATAGAAAGTTAGAATCCCTACGGAGGAAAGGAAGTTTATGACTTATTTGGAGGAAAAATATGATATTGTGGTAGTAGGCGCAGGACATGCAGGCTGCGAGGCAGCTTTGGCATGTGCCCGACTTGGCCTGGAAACCATTATATTTACAGTGAGTATTGAAAGTATTGCTTTAATGCCATGTAATCCCAATATAGGGGGAAGTTCTAAGGGACATCTGGTACGGGAATTAGATGCACTTGGCGGGGAGATGGGAAAAAATATTGATAAGACATTTATCCAGTCTAAAATGTTAAATGAATCAAAGGGACCAGCAGTACATTCTCTCCGTGCACAGGCTGATAAACAGAGTTATAGCCAGGAAATGAGAAGAACCTTAGAGAATACAGAGCATCTGACTATAAGGCAGGCAGAGGTTTCGGAAATTGTGGTGGATAATGGGAAAATACAGGGGGTGAAGACAGTTTCCGGCGCCTGTTATTATGCCAGGGCAGTAGTGCTTGCTACAGGAACGTATCTGAGAGCACGGTGTATTTATGGAGATGTAAGTAATCATACAGGTCCTAATGGGCTTCAGGCTGCAAACCATCTGACAGATTCTTTGATTGCAAATGGAATTGAAATGTTTCGGTTTAAAACAGGTACACCGGCAAGAGTAGATAAGAGAAGCATTGATTTTTCTAAAATGGAAGAACAATTTGGTGATGATAGGGTGGTGCCCTTTTCTTTTTCTACGGATCCGGATTCTGTGCAGAAAGAACAGGTTTCCTGTTGGCTGACTTATACCAATTCAGATACTCATCAGATTATTCGGGAAAATCTGGAACGGTCGCCGCTTTTTTCGGGAGTTATTGAAGGGACAGGGCCTCGATATTGTCCTTCTATTGAAGATAAGGTGGTTAAATTTCCAGACAAAGAAAGGCATCAGGTTTTTATTGAACCAGAAGGTCTGTATACAAATGAAATGTATTTAAGCGGAATGTCAAGTTCTCTTCCAGAGGATGTCCAATATCGTATGTATCGCACAGTGGCAGGACTGGAAAATGTGAAGATTGTGAGAAATGCATATGCTATTGAGTACGATTGTATTAATTCCCGGCAGCTTTTGCCGTCATTGGAATTTAAAGCTATTGAGGGTCTGTTCAGCGGAGGGCAGTTTAATGGAAGCTCAGGATATGAGGAGGCTGCAGTTCAGGGATTTATGGCAGGGGTTAAGGCAGCCATGAAGGTAATGGGAAGAAAAGCTTTTGTGCTGGATCGTTCCCAGGCTTATATCGGAGTTTTGATTGATGATCTGGTGACAAAGGAAAATCATGAGCCTTATCGGATGATGACTTCCCGGGCAGAGTATAGGCTGCTTTTGAGGCAGGATAATGCAGATATACGATTGCGTGAGGTTGGATATGAGATTGGTTTAGTAAGTGAGGAAGATTATCAGCATGTTCTTTGGAAGGAGCGTGCCATTGAAGATGAAATAAGAAGAGTGGAAAAGGCACCGGTAGGAGCAAATGCCAGGACACAGGAATTTTTGGAAAAGCATGGAAGTACTTTGCTTAAGACAGGGGCAAGCCTTGCAGAGTTGATAAGACGTCCAGAGCTTGATTATTTTTTGCTGGAAGAGCTTGATGCAGATCGTCCGGATTTGCCTGAAGATGTAATGGAGCAGGTGAATATTCATATTAAGTATGAGGGATATTTAAAGAGACAAAAACAGCAAGTGACACAATTTAAAAAACTAGAGAGTAAAAAGCTGGATGTGGATTTTGATTATAGTGCAGTAAAAAGCCTGCGGCGAGAAGCAGTACAAAAGCTTAATTTATATAAACCCGTATCGATTGGACAGGCATCACGGATTTCCGGGGTATCTCCGGCAGATATCTCTGTATTGTTGGTTTATTTGGAACAGAAGAATAGAGGGAGATGATTAGAATGGAGCAGATTTTTGCAGATAAAATGATAAAAGGAGCAGAAAATCTTGGAATCTCTTTATCTAAGGAACAGATTGAAAAATTTTATTCTTATTATGAGATTTTAAATGAATGGAATAAGGTAATGAATCTGACAGCCATAATAGAGTTGGAGGATGTGATTCATAAGCATTTTATTGATAGTATTTCTCTGGTTATGGCAGTAAAGGAGATTGGAGAAAAAGAGAGTAGATTGATTGATGTAGGAACCGGAGCCGGTTTTCCGGGAATCCCTTTGAAAATTATTTATCCTAATATTTCCATTGTTCTTCTCGATTCATTAAATAAAAGAGTACATTTTTTGCAGGAAGTAATTGAAAAGCTGAATTTGACAGGAATTGAAGCAGTTCATGGAAGGGCAGAGGATTTTGGCAGGAACCAAGTATACCGGGAAAAATTTGATTATTGTGTTTCCAGAGCTGTAGCAAATATGGCTACTTTATCAGAGTATTGTGTTCCGTTTGTAAAGACTGGCGGAATCTTTGTGGCATACAAGTCAGGAAAAGTCCAGGAAGAAATGGAGAGAGGAAGAAAGGCTGTTGAAATATTTGGAGGAAAAATAGAAAAAGTGGAAAAATTTATTCTTTCTGGAACAGATGCAGAGAGAGAGTTGGTAGTAGTGAGAAAGGTGAAGAAAACAGATAAAAGATATCCTAGAAAAGCAGGTATACCAGGAAAAGAACCTATTTAAAAAATAAGGATACTGTACACAGGAATTTAAAAAGTACCTGTGGACAGTATCCTTATTTTTATCTCTGTGGGACTATTTCAATCCAGTATCCGTCAGGATCGGAAATGAAATAAATTCCCATTTTTTCATTCTCATAGCATATTACACCTTGTTCTTTGTGCTTTTGGTGAAGGTTTTCAAAATCATCCGTGATAAATGCTAAATGAAACTCACATTCTCCAAGATTGTAAGGTTCGGTACGATCACGAAGCCAGGTGAGTTCTAAAGTGAAATCGCTAGATTGATCTCCTAAATAAACCAGCTTAAAAGAACCGTCAGATGCTGTCTTCTCCCGTACTGGTTCTAGGTTAAGAGTATCCTTATAAAACGTTAGGCTTTTTTCCAGGTTTAGTACATTGAAGTTAAAGTGGTTGAACTTGAGCATAATGATATTCTCCTTTTTATATAGTTTTTCATTATTGTTAGTATGTTCATTTATGGTAGAACACTATAAATAATGAAACTTTAAAATTGCTTCTGCGAATGCAGAAAAACGCTTATATAAAAATGTTTCACGTGAAACATTTTTTATCTTAAAAAATCTTCCTTTTTAGAGATGTATTTTTAGTACTTACTTGTGGTAGTACATTCTAGTCATATTTGCCTCATCGTCTCCCTGAACCATGCACAAAAATTCCCATCCGTATCTCTCATAAAAGCTCGTATGATCCGTAACTAAATAGATTGGTGTTATACCTTTTGACTTTAAATCATCAACAACCATATTAAGCAGATGTCCTGCGATTCCTTTACAACGGTATACATCTTCTGTGTATACCCCGCAAATATTAGGGGTAAGATCTTTTCTGTCATGGAAATCATTTTCTATGACTCCCAATCCCCCCTATAATTCTGTTTCCATCTAAGCAAAGATACCATCCATACTCGGTTTCATTATTAAGATAGGCATCCATACATTCAAGATAAGCTTCCTGTGGAACTCCCCATTTAGAATGAAACCATTCAGCAGCTTTATCTTTTAATTGTGGTTTTTCTCTTAATGTGGTATATGTATAATCGTTCATGATTACTCCTCATCAATTTCCCATTTATATATGACTATAAAATCTTTATATGTCATTTACAATGTATAAGTTATTTTTCAATGGGTATACAAATTTGAAGATAGGAAAATGAATACAGTTTAAAAATATTTGTTTATTTCAAAAGTTACAGCGAATAGTATAGTTGTATAGTATCTACATGATTAGTATAGTATAAAATAAAGATAGTTACAATACATAGTTCAATAATTTTAATTTATGGTATAAAAATCACTATTGTTCACTCTGTGACGAATCATTCCGTTGATTTGTCACAGGGTAGTACAGTTATAGAGCTAAAACATAGCCCCATCATCGCAGGTGATTTTTAATGGGCATATGCAGTTATCTTAACAGGGGAGCATGAAACAGTAATTAAAAATCGTTACTATTTCATGGGGACATTTGCTTGTTTATTCTAAAAGATGGACAAGAGGCACCGAACATCTGACTAATGAGTGAAACTGGATAAAGATGGAAGAATAGAAATTCTGGTTAGTATCTGTTTCCTATTTTTTATGAATGTTTCACGTGAAACATCCCCAAAACCCTTTAGATTTATTTTTTTTTACACATATGAAAAAGAAAAAAAATATGATATAATAAAAACACTTAGAGAACATAATCTACTAAATTATAAGTAATATAAAAATAAAAGGAAAAATTATGGGAAGAATAATAGCAATAGCAAATCAAAAAGGTGGGGTTGGAAAGACAACTACAGCAATTAATTTATCTGCTTGTCTTGCAGAAGCAGGCCAGAGAGTTCTGGCAGTAGATTTCGATCCTCAAGGAAATGCTACCAGTGGATTGGGATTTGAAAAAGGATATATGAGCAAAACAGTATATGAATTGCTGATGGGGGAGTGTGAAATCAATGAATGTGTTATCAAGGAAGTCCAAAAGAATCTTGATATTCTTCCCTCAGATGTTGATCTTTCAGGTGCAGAGATAGAATTACTAGATCAATCAGATAAAGAATCAAAGCTTCGAAAAGAGTTGGAAAAGGTAGAAAAGGATTATGACTTTATTATAGTAGATTGTCCTCCATCATTAAACCTTCTGACCATTAATGCATTAACTGCGGCTGACACAGTATTAGTACCGATTCAGTGCGAATATTATGCATTGGAAGGATTAAGTCAGATTATTCAAACAGTAGATTTGGTAAAGAAAAAATTGAATCCTAAACTGGAATTGGAGGGAGTGGTATTTACCATGTATGATGCACGTACCAATCTCTCTCTGGAAGTTGTGGAGAATGTGAAAAATTATTTAAAGGGAACCATTTATAAGACAATTATTCCAAGAAATGTAAGGCTGGCAGAAGCTCCCAGCCATGGTATGCCGATTAATCTCTATGATAATCGGTCAGCGGGAGCAGAAAGTTATAGGATGCTGGCAGCGGAAGTGATTAGCAGAGGAGAGGTCTGATTATGGCGAAAGCAAAGAGGGGACTGGGAAAGGGTCTTGGTGCATTTTTTGGAGAGGAAGTAGTACAGGAAGTAGCAAAAGATCAGATGAGTGAAAAGAAAGAACAAACAGATGAAAATGAGATTGGAGAAGCATCTTCTGAGGAAAAGGCAGTAGAAAAAGAAGGTGGAGAAATTTTTGTTAAGCTTTCTTTGATTGAGCCTAATCAAGATCAGCCAAGAAAGGATTTTAGAGAGGAACAGCTTCAGGAGTTAGCAGATTCTATTCGGCAATATGGTATTCTTCAGCCTTTGTTAGTGCAGAAAAAAGGAGATTTATATGAGATTATTGCCGGTGAGCGTCGTTGGAGAGCAGCAAAGCTGGCAGGAGTGAGAGAGGTGCCTGTGGTTATCCGGGAATATGGAAAACAGCAGGCAATGGAGATTGCACTTATTGAAAATGTACAGCGAGAGGATTTAAACCCTATTGAAGAAGCTGTGGCTTATCAGAGATTGATTCAAGAATTTCATTTAAAGCAGGAGGAAATCGCGGAGAGGGTATGCAAAAATCGTTCTACAATTACGAATAGTATGCGTCTTTTGAATTTAGTGCCAGAAGTACAGCAGATGTTAGTAGAAGGATTGATTAGTAGTGGTCATGCCAGGGCACTTCTGGCTGTTTCGGATGAAAAGCTTCAGTTAGAATTGGCAGATAAGATTTTGAAAGAGCATTTAAGTGTAAGGGAAATAGAGAAAATAGTTAAGACTTTAGGAAAGGTTAAAAAGAAAAAAGAAAAGGAAAAAGAGGATGAAGCTCTGGAGCTGATCTTTAAAAATTTAGAAGATCGGATGAAAACAGTGGTAGGAACAAAGGTAAATATTAATAGAAAAGATCGCAGTAAAGGAAAAATTGAAATTGAGTATTATTCAGAGTCAGAGCTGGAGAGGATTGTAGAATTAATTGAAACCATTGGATAACAAGGAGAGTGCATTGAATGGATGGAACCAATATATTGGATTATTTTGGGATTGACCCTTTCTATATAATGCTTGGACAGGCAGTTCTGACAATCATACTTTTGATTGTTGTGATTGTTTGTATTTTTAAAATCAAGAGACTTTACAGAAGCTATGATTATTTTATGAGAGGAAAGGATGCAGAAACTTTAGAGGATATTATTATTGATCACATTCATGATATTCAAGAGCTAAAATCTCAGGACCGTGCTAATAAAGATCAGATTCGCATTAATAATAAAAATATGAGAGCATCTTTTCAAAAGTTTGGAATGGTGAGATATAATGCTTTTAAAGGAATGGGGGGGAATCTAAGTTTTGCATTTGCTTTGCTTGATTATACAAATACAGGATTTATTATGAATTCAGTTCACAGTAGAGAAGGATGTTATCTCTATTTGAAAGCGGTTGATCGGGGACAGACAGAGATACTTTTAGGAAACGAGGAGAAAGAAGCGTTGGAGCAAGCGTTGGGATATAAAGAATAAAATTAAAAGTAACAGTTCAGGGAATTGAATTGCTGCAAAATAAATTTGGGGACAAGTATAATGAGGGAGCAGAAAAAAAACAGAAATCAAGAGCGCCGGGAACGTTTTGAGGATATTTATATCCATACTTTTCAAAAGACATACAACCATATATGGTTATTAGTCTCAGACGAAAAGGAAGCTAGAAAATTGCTGGTTCTTACCTATGCAGATGTATATTCCAATATGGAGGACCTTTTTGGAAAAGGTGATACGGAAAAATGGGTACAGCAAAAGGCTGATGATATTGCAGAATTAAAAATGAATATTTCACCTGAGCAGATCAGGGCTGCTAAGGTGAAAGAAAGTATGAAAGAGAACAGTCTTTTAAAAAGTGGAGATTCATCAAAGAAAAAGAAAAGTCTGGATGAGACTTCTGTTTTTTTGGAAATAGAGGATTATCTGAAGCTGGATGAAAATATGGACTTAGATGGTGAATCATCAAAAGTTTGGATGATTGTAAAGAATATTTTTGCTTGTGGATTTTTAGTGACTGCAGTCGGCGCTTTAGTAGTTGGTGCTGATAAAATAAGAAAGCAGATAGATTTACTTCGTGCACCATTTTTAGAATCCATATCAATGGAGGAGGATCTTCTGGAAGCACAGAGAAACCAGAAAAAACATATTAAAATAGCAAATAAAATTGTCTATCTGTCAGAGGTTGGACAGGTTTTATATTCAATTCCTTTAGAGCAGACAGAGAGAGCATCAGAAGGTCCTAATAATTCTGAGATTCAAACAGGAAGCGGAGGATGGGTTTATTATCTGCCTTGTCCAGAGAGAGAGGATTCTGTATTACGTAAGGTTTCCCCTGATTTGTTTCATACATTATATCGAATAGAGAATGGAAAAGAAGAAATAGAAATTATTTCTCGAGAAGTAGATGATTATTGTATTCAGGATGATAAGATTTATATTGAAAGTTTTGACAGGATACAGGTAATTGAAAGTACAGAACAATTTGAAAAAATGATCCCAAAGCAATATATTGAAATAGAAAATTGTGAGTTTTATCTGCGGGATATGCTGGGACGATCCTTGAATCGGGAGGCAGATGGGAATATCCGTTATGGAGATAGGATCCTACAGATGGATTTAGATAGAATTGCAGATGTTGTTCAAATGGAGCAAAAAAAAGGAGACAGTGTTTTTGAACTTCGTGAACAGGAGGATCATAATAAAGCCATTTATAGAATTACGGGAGACGTGGAAGAATTATTTATTAAAGAAGGAACAAGTATTGATAGTTTTTGTATTGTAGGAGATTGGCTTTATTATAGTTCATTTATTCGAAGGGGAGGTTCTGGAAGAAATTATAGTAAGATTTTTCGTAAGTCATTAGTTGGGGATAATAGGACAGAACAAGTTCATAATGAATTTACCGGACGGATCAACCAAATGTATTATTGTCAGGAAAATGATCAGATATATGGAAATTATATTCCGAAAAACTGGACGAATCATTATGGAGTGATTGCTGTGATTGAAATGAATGGAAAGATGAGTTACCTGGATGACAAAGAACAGCGTGCTATGAGGGAAACTACAGGAAATGATGTATTAGAATTTATTATGATGAAAGATCATCAGGTATATTGTTATTGGAAGGATTATAATTGGGAAAAGGGAAAGGAGCCGGAGATACTTTGGAGAGATGTGATTGTGATTTCGGATAGAAATCGGGTTAATATAAAGGATTGAGAATATGTTGGGGATAGGTAAAAGAATAAAAAAGACGAAGGAAAAATGATTGATTTTCCTTTGTCTTTTTTATTTTAATGTTTATTCATCAAAGGTGACAATAACATAAAATCCTCTGTCATTTTCACGTATTTCTTTTACGATTCCTTTTCTGGACTTTATACGATCACGGGAGGGAAAACATCTGGACATGGCAACGGCTGGTTCGATTATATAGCTGTAGGTAACACCCTCTCGTTCTATGATTTCTACTTCATCACCAGCTTTTACAAGACCTTGGCGTTCCATTTTAAATTCTACTTCTCGCATATTCATTTAAATTCCTTTCATTTTTTAGAATAGAAAAGCAAATCACGATCAGAGTACGATTTCCTATTATATCACAAAAAGAGTTATCATTCTATTAAATTTGTGGTAGTATTTTAAGAGAATATAAATAACAAACAATATACAATATTGTAAGGGAAAAGAGGAAAAATTGGATAGAGAAAGTTTGTTGTTGGAAAGATTAAAGAGATATGGACAGTCTGAAAATTATCCTTTTCATATGCCTGGACATAAGAGACAATGTAAAGATTTTTTAGGAGAGTTTCCGAATCCTTTTTCTATTGATATTACAGAGATAGAGGGATTTGATAATCTTCATCATCCGGAGGGAATTTTAAAAGAATCCATGGAATGGGCTGCCAGAATATATGGGGCAAATAAGAGTTATTATCTGATTAATGGAAGCAGCGGGGGAGTTTTAAGTGCAATCTGTGGGGTTTTACATCCTGGTGAAAAGATTATTATGGCAAGAAATTGTCATAAATCGGCATATCATGCAGTTATCCTCAATAATTTAAAAATAGTTTCTATTTATCCACAAATTGTAGAAAAAATGTGGATAAATGGAGAAATATCAGCTAACAATGTGGAAAAATTATTATCAGATCATCCTGATGCAAGGGCTGTAATGGTAGTCTCTCCTACTTATGAAGGAATTGTATCAAATATTCAGGAAATTGCCAAGATAGTACATGAAAAGGGGATTCCTTTAATTGTGGATGAAGCTCATGGGGCACATTTTTCTGTGGAGGGGCTGGGGAAGGTACAAGAGGAAAAAAGGATATTTCCTGTTTCTTCAATCCAATGTGGAGCGGACATTGTAATTCAAAGTTTACATAAAACATTACCTTCTTTTACACAGACAGGGATCATGCATGTGAAAAAAGATTATGTAGATTTGGAAAGATTAGAGTGGTACTTACAGGTATTTCAAAGCAGCAGTCCTTCATATGTTTGGATGGCAGGAATTGAGAAATGTATTTTTGAAATGGAGGAGCATGGAAAGGAGTATTTTAAGGAATTTGGGAAAAGATTAAAAAGACTGAGAAGAAGTCTGAAAAAAATGAAATGTCTGAGACTTTTAGATAAGAGTGGAGGAATGGAAAAAGGAATCTATGATCTAGATGTATCAAAGATTGTGATTTCATGCAGAGATTCTTTGATTGGAGGAGCAAAACTTGGTAAGTGGTTGAGAGATGAATATAATCTGGAAATGGAGATGTGTGGAGTGGATTATGTGGTGGCAATTACTACATTTATGGACACACAGGAGGGATTGGACAGATTGGAGCATGCTCTTTTGGAAATTGACAGAAAAATAGAACAGAATGGAAAAATGAAGGCTTCTGGATGGGATATGGAAAAAGAAATATGGTGTGATCATGATCCATTAAGTGTGATGACTTTTGGAGAGGCTATGGAAAGAGAATGGGAAAGAATGAGAATTTCTGACTGTGAAGGCAGAATTTCAGTGGAGTTTGTATATTTGTATCCCCCGGGAATCCCGATTCTTGCGCCTGGAGAGAGAATTACAAGAGAGATTGTAAAACAGATTGATTATTGCAGACAAATGGGACTATTGGTACAGGGAATGGCAGATGAAAAAGGAGAATATCTGCGGGTGTGTAAGGGGTAAAAAGAAGGCAAAGGGACTGTTTTTTGTGATGGACAGCCCCTTTGTGATTAAAATAAAAATCCTTGTTCTTTAATGGCAGAAATAATCTTTTCATGAATCTTTTCAGGCGGAAACATACGGCCAGATTCATCACAGCATGATATTATCTTTATATTAGACTCTGTTTCAGCCAGTTCAAGATAGATCTGGCGGCAACATGAAAGAAGAAAAGATGACTGTTCATATACATCCAGACCTTTTACATAGGTGCGTTCTTCTTTTTTTAAGACATTATTTTTAGAATCCTTTACAGGAGTTTCCAGGAAAACATACAGATTGGGAACAGGAAGATGTAATTGTTCATATTCGAGCTCAAATACCCACTTTATAAAGTCACGGTTAATCTCATGATATTGGCGTGCAGTCTGGTATACTGCATTGGAAAGGGTATAGCGGTTAAATAGAATGTAGTCATAGTCCTGCCAGTTTTGATTGGATAAGGTATTCCATCTGTCAAGAGCGTACCATAGGCACATGGATTTGGTGTCTACATTCATTGCAGTAATATCAGATTGATTTCCAGAAAGCATTTTGCCGATTTCCAGGCCAAAAAAGCTTTCGTATTGAGGAAAATCCAGCATAAGGATTTTTTTGCCGATATTTTTAATATGGTTATACAGTAATGAAGATTGTACGGTTTTGCCGGATCCGTCCAGACCCTCCAGTGCAAGAATAACGGGAGTCTGGGTAGAATGATTGCTTATATTCATAAGGATGTACATGCCTTTCTTTTTTATAAATATGATATTATCATATAGAAATTAAATTTTCAACTAAAACATCCGGAACGGCACATGACTGGAAATGGATTTTTCTATACAGATTTCTGATTTTATGTTATACTTTTTCTATGGTGAAAGGAGCTGATATGGTTGGCTTTGGGGAGATTCTTGGACATGATTCAATAAAAAAACATTTTATGAGAGCAGCGGAGACAGGAATGGTTTCCCATGCTTATATCTTAAATGGGGAAGATGGAATGGGGAAAAGGTCTTTGGCCTGTGCATTTGCTCTTTATCTTCTCTGTGAGAATCGAAAAGGAGAAGCTTGTATGGAGTGTCATGCATGCAGGCAGGTACTAAGCGGCAATCATCCGGATCTTATTTTTGTGACTCATGAAAAGCCCAATAGTATTGGTGTGGATGATGTGCGGAAACAGATCAATGATACGATTCAGATCAAGCCATACAGCAGCAGTTATAAGATCTATATTATAGATGAGTCGGAAAAGATGACAATACAGGCTCAGAATGCTCTTTTAAAGACAATAGAGGAACCGCCTTCTTATGGGGTATTGATTCTTTTGACTGCCAGCCAGGAGGCATTTCTTCCTACAATTTTATCCAGATGTATTCAGTTAAAGCTAAAGCCTCTGCGGGATGATGTGGTACAGAATTACCTCAGGGAGAAGCTTCAGGTGGAAGAAAGCGATGCAGGAATGTATACAGCTTTTGCCCAGGGAAATTTAGGAAAGGCAATTTCCATTGCATCTTCCGAAGATTTTCGGATCATGCTTCAGGGTGTTTTGGATCTGTTGAAAAAAATTGGACAAATGGATATTTCGGAAGTGCTTGATTATATCCGTAAAATAAAGGAGGAAAAGCTGGATGCCGGAGCATGTTTGGATTTTATGCAGCTTTGGTATCGTGACGTGTTGTTATATAAAGTGACACAGGATAAGGAGATGCTTATCTTTAAGAATGAATACAGGAACATACAGGAGATTAGCAGCAGAAGTGCTTATGATGGGCTAGAAAGGATTTTAAACGCAATTACAAGGACAAGAATGCGTTTACATTCTAATGTTAATATGGAGTTGGCTATGGAGCTTTTATTGCTGTCTATGAAGGAAAACTAGAGCGGCAGGAAAATAAGCCAGGTGCATGTGAAAAAAGGAGAATAAAGGATATGATAACAGTTATTGGCGTCAGGTTTCGAAGCGGAGGAAAAGTATATTATTTCGGACCGGGAGAATTGAATATTAAGAGCGGGGATAATGTGATTGTAGAAACAGCACGGGGAGTTGAATATGGATATGTTGTGCTGGGGAACAGGGAGATAGAAGATACAAAGGTAATTCAGCCCTTAAAGTCTGTGATTCGCATGGCAACGGCAGAGGATGATGCCAAAGAGGAAAGCAACCGAAAAAAGGAGAAGGATGCTTTCGGGATTTGTCAGGAAAAGATTCGCAAACATGGCCTTGAGATGAAGCTGATTGATGTAGAATATACGTTTGATAATAATAAGATTTTGTTTTATTTTACGGCGGATGGGAGGATTGACTTTAGGGAATTGGTCAAGGATCTGGCGTCTGTATTTAAAACCAGGATTGAGCTTCGTCAGGTAGGAGTCAGGGACGAGACAAAGATTGTGGGCGGTGTGGGAATCTGCGGAAGGGAGCTCTGTTGTCATTCTTATCTGTCTGAGTTTATTCCTGTGTCCATCAGGATGGCAAAGGAACAGAATCTTTCTTTGAATCCCACCAAGATTTCCGGAGTGTGTGGAAGGCTTATGTGTTGTTTAAAAAATGAGGAGGAGACTTATGAATATCTGAACAGCAAGCTTCCTGGTGTGGGAGATTTTGTCACCACAGATGATGGACTGAAAGGTGAGGTACACAGTGTAAATGTTTTGCGTCAGCAGGTAAAGGTGATTGTGACAGTGGATCATGATGAGAAGGAGATTCGTGAGTACAAGGTAGATCAGTTAAGGTTTAAGCCAAGAAGGAGGAGAAAAAAGGCAGAGGTGGAGGATGCAGAGCTTAAAAAGCTGGAGGCTCTGGAGAAAAAAGAAGGAAAGTCAAAGCTGGATGAATAGACAAGGAAATACTGGGTTGGGAAATATGAGTGAAAAGGCTGAAAAAAGAGAAAAGGTTCTGATCAACGAGGATGAAAGGGTTGATGATCTGCAGAGGAACCATTATAAGATTATTCAAAAGAAAAAAGGATTTTGTTTTGGAATGGATGCAGTGCTGCTGTCAGGGTTTGCACAGGTAAAGGAAGGAGAACTTGTGATTGATCTTGGCACTGGAACGGGAATTATTCCGATTCTTCTGGAAGCAAAGACCAAGGGAAAGCATTTTACTGGTTTGGAAATTCAGGAGTCTGTAGCAGAAATGGCTTTTAGGAGTGTTTGCCTCAACGGGATTCAGGATCGTGTGAAGATTGTACAAGGAGATATCAAGGAAGCCAGCCGTATATTCGGCAAGGCTTCTTTTGATGTGGTTACATCAAATCCTCCTTACATGGAAGGAAGCCATGGAATAAAAAATCCGGATCAGGTGAAGGCAATTTCACGGCATGAGATTCTCTGCAGCTTAGAAGATGTGGTACGGGAGGCATCGCTGCTTTTAAGACAGGGAGGATGTTTCTATATGGTTCATCGACCGCGCCGTCTGGTGGACATTGTCTGTGTATTAAGAGAATATAAAATGGAGCCAAAGAGAATTAAGATGGTGCATCCTTTTATAACGGAAGGGGCAAATATGGTATTGATTGAGGCAGTGAAGGGCGGAGGCGTTATGATGAAGGCAGAGGCGCCGGTGATTGTATTTAAGGAGCCAGGGGTATATTCAGAGGAAATCAGAACAGTATATGGGTATTAAAAAATAAAAAGGTGAGTAGATGAGATGGAGCTGGAAAATAAAAGAGAAGGAATGCTGTATTTGTGTGCAACACCTATTGGGAATTTAGATGATATTACATTTCGGGTATTAAATACTCTGCGGGAGGTAGATTTGATTGCAGCAGAGGATACCAGACATACCATAAAGCTTTTAAACCATTTTAATATTCATACACCAATGACTAGCTACCATGAGTATAATAAGGTGGATAAATCATATCAGCTTGTGGATAAGATGCGTCATGGTGTTAATATTGCGCTGGTGACAGATGCAGGAACACCGGGAATATCAGATCCAGGGGAAGTACTGGTCAGACAGTGTTATGAGGCGGGGATTAAGGTGACTTCTCTGCCAGGAGCAGCAGCTTGTGTGACGGCATTGACTCTTTCTGGTCTTTCTACCAGAAGATTTTGCTTTGAGGCATTTCTGCCTTCTGAAAAAAAAGAGCGGCAGTGGATTTTAGAAGAACTTCAAAAGGAGACAAGAACAATTATTATTTATGAGGCCCCTCACCATTTAATCAGGACTCTTAAGGAACTTGCACAGGTATTAGGTATGGACAGGCGGATTACGCTTTGCAGGGAGCTTACTAAAAAATATGAAGAAGCATATTTTTGTACTTTTAAAGAGATATTAGAGAGGTATAAGGCAGAGGAGCCAAGGGGAGAATGTGTTTTGGTGATTGAGGGAAAAAAGATTGCAGATATTCAGAAGGAACAAAGGCAGTCCTGGGATGAACTGACTGTGGAGGAGCATATGGAAATATATCTCAGACAGGGAATAGAACGAAAAGAGGCTATGAAAATGATAGCTAAGGACAGAGGGGTTGGAAAAAGGGAAATTTACCAGATATTGGTCAATAAGGAAGATATATAGAAACTATAGAGGATGTCACAAAACAGCAGTTATATGCAATATATGGCATGGTAAACCTACAGAAGATTCATCCGTATACTGCGTAATCTATATTTTGTGACAGCCTCTATTTTTATGCGATTGTCTGAAGCCTATATTTATTTCCCGGCATCTACCATGGATAAATTCTCAGCAACAGTCTCTCCATTTACCTGAATAGTCAGATATACAATATTCATATTCTCAATAAAAGTGTTTCCAACAGCCTGGAGAAGCATCTGATTGCTTGTATCCGGGAACTGGTTCAGGTTTAGGATACCATATTCATTCATATCGCTTTCAATCTCCACACCAGGAATGGTCACCACACCAGGTCCTATTTCTTCACTGCTGGGCTTTCCTGTAGCTTCATAGCTTACTACTTCTGTTCCTTCTTTCAGAACATTGTATTGAATTAAAAGAGAAACCAGAGATTCTGCATTTAATTCTTCTACTGCGTCCATGGTTCCTTCCAGAGTTTTTCCATCCTGGCTGACATTATAAATGGAAACAACATCCAATTCCGGAGCTGTAGGATCCGGATGTTTTTCTGGTGCAGAAGATGCTTCTGTCTGCTTTACCTCACCTGTTTTTCCCTTATCCGGAGTGGGGGTACAGGCGGCCAGTGACAAAACCATTGTCAAGCTGACAGAACATAAAGATAATTTGATAACATTCATGATAGTATTTTTCATAACAAAAAACGCCTCCTTAATTAATCCTCCTGAAATCTACGAAACCATTGATCCAGTTTTGTCAATGATTTCATCAGCGCTTCCGTCTCCTCCTCTGTAAGATCTTTTAATATCTCGTCGATCATATGACGGTGGAACTTCTCATGATGTTGATATGCACCCTTTCCTTTTTCAGACAGGGAAATATAAACAACTCTGCGGTCTTCTTTTCCTCGCGTCCGTTTTACATAGCCTTTTTTTACCAGGCTGTTCATGGCAATGGTCAATGTTCCCATTGTTACGGAAAGCACCTTTGCAATGGCAGACATATTTTTCGGTTCTCCAAGGCCGACTGCTTCGATCACATGCATGTCGTTGTTGGTTATGTCATGGTATTCTGAAGTGATGATGGCGCGCTGTTCTAAATCCATCACATCCCGAAAAAGGTTCACCAATATGCTGTTCAGCGTCTCATAAGTATCCACTGATATCCCTCACTCTTTACGGAAGGCAAAAGCTTCCCAATGATTATACATGATTTTTTACAGTCAGGCAACCTGCAATTCCTTAGAAAATTCTTACAAGGTTGTGTCTATTTTGTGAAATTGTAAATTTTTAAGTTTTTATCTTTGTGCCAATAGAATACTTGCCGTGATTCCCGCTATTGTGGCAATCATAGCACCTGGCAATGTATAGCGCGATTTTGTAACATGAACGGAACCAAAATAAATACTGATACAGTAAAATACGGTTTCTGTAGAACTCATCATAATTGATGCTGCCATTCCCAAAAAGGAATCAGGACCGTAATTGGTAAAAATATCAAGGACAAGTCCTGTGGCAGCAGAATTGGAAACCAATCGTACCAGGGTAAGAGGAATTAACGGCGCAGGAAGATGAATACATTGGGCAGGCACTGTCAGCCATACACTTAATGCATCCAGGAATCCTGATGAGCGCAGAACTCCAACAGCAGTCATTAAACCTACTAAAGTAGGAAGAATATCTGTCGCTGTATAAATTCCATTTTTTGCGCCATTCAAAAAATCATCAAATACCGGGCGTTTTGATAATAGTCCAAAACCTACTATATAGCTGATAATGAGAGGAACCAGCATACGGGAGATCCATTGGATCATTTTTCCTTCACCGCCTTTCCAAGATCCATCAGCTTGCAGAAAATCACTGCAGCTAAGGTAGAACAGCCAGTGGCAATTAAAGCTGGTCCCAGAACTGCAGTGGGATCAGAAGAACCATATTGGCTGCGGTAGGCGATCATAGTAACAGGAACTAGCTGCAGGGAAGAAATGTTGATGATCAGAAAGGTACACATGGCGTTGGTTGCCTTTGACTGTTTCCCTTCCTGCATTAATTTCATTGCCTCTAAGCCTGCTGGTGTGGCAGCCATTCCAAGGCCCAGCATATTGGCTGCCATATTGACTGAAATAGGCAGACGGGCAGGATGATCTTTGCCCAGATCAGGAAAAAGAAAAGTTAGAATTGGTTCCATTTTATCTGCCAGCCATTCAATCAGCCCGGATCTGTTTCCCACTTCCAGTATTCCACACCAAAAGGACATGACTCCGGCCATGGTAATACATAGCTTTACGGCTTCTCCTGCCGAGTCAAGAAGTCCCTGGGTAACAGCATCCAGGCTATTGTTGGC
>OFGX01000433.1_pt1 | contig 33018 bp, 22 predicted proteins | sample 1521831 | NCBI WGS metagenome assembly OFGX01 (sample SAMEA3504080, study PRJEB24116) | mouse gut metagenome | biome: mouse gut; feature: mouse-associated habitat; material: faeces | place: Denmark | collected 2011 | reverse complement strand
TATGGCTGTTCTATGATTGCTGCCTTCAGCCTGCTGCGCAGACACAAATGCCGCCAGCTATGGGCCAACAGCCTTGTAGTCCATATTTACAAGACCATTGACCAGTATTTTGTTCACCGCTCCTTTAGCTACCGTCTGTTCTGCTTTTTCCTTGCCTTTGTGTCAGCTCAGGTTATAGGATCTTGGATTATTCTTCTGGGAATCCTTAACTGGGCCCAGCCTGCTGTCAGGCTGGCTGCCCTGATTCTGACAGCAGTCCTTTTGGTAATTGATTACCAAACCTTTCACAAAATGTTCCTGACAGCGCTTCAGGAAGATAAGGTGGCCGACGCCATTGCCCGGATCGCTGACGGAGATACTTCCTATCAGATGGATCTCCACGATCTTTCGGGAAAAGAGCTGCAGATCGCTCATAAGATCAACCAGATCGGCACCGGACTGGAGCATGCCTTACAGGAACAGGTAAAAAGTGAACGGCTGAAAGCAGATCTGATCACGAATGTGTCCCACGACTTAAAGACCCCTTTGACATCCATCATCAATTATGTGGATCTGATCAAAAGGGAACACATCCAGAATCCAAAGCTTCAGGAATACCTCAGCGTTTTAGACCAAAAATCCCAGCGTCTTAAAACCCTGACAGAAGATCTTTTAGAGGCATCCAAGGCCAGTTCCGGCACCTTAAAGCTTGAGATGGCCCGCCTGGATCTGGTGGAAATGATCTGGCAGACCAACGGAGAATTTGAGGAGAAATTCGCTGAGAGAAGCCTGGAGCTTGTATCCTGCCTTCCGGAGCAAAGCATCATGATTGAAGCAGATGGGAGACATTTGTGGCGTGTCCTGGAAAATCTATATAACAATGCGTTTAAATACGCCATGGAGCGAAGCCGGGTATTCACGGAAGTTACCTCTGAAAACGGCTATGCCTATTTTACCATTAAAAATGTTTCTGAACACCCATTAAATATCAGCTCCGAAGACTTAACCGAACGTTTTGTCCGCGGAGACGTATCCCGAACCACAGAAGGAAGCGGATTAGGGCTGTCCATTGCCCAAAGTCTGACCAAGCTTCAGGGCGGTACTTTTGAGATCCTGGTAGACGGCGATCTCTATAAGGCGCGCATTGGCTTTGCTTCTATAGAAAAGTAGATATGGCAACAGGCGGAAGGACTCTTTAGCCCTTCCGCCTGTTTGTTGTCAAACCTATCGTTATGAGTCAAAATTTAGATTCTCTATCCAAAAATCCTCCAACCGCAAATAAAGTTCCTCTGCCACCAGGATCCAAGAGATCTGTGCACTACCCGGCCATTACCAGAAGACGCATCCACTACCGTACCGCCCTCTGCCACAATTCCCACATGTCCGCTGACCACAATAATATCCCCGGCCCGTAGGTTAGAATAATTGGTAATCTTGGTGTATCTGCCCACGCTGCGCCATCCGGAGGAAGTTATATAGCTCTGCCGGACCCCCACCTGATTCAGACACCAATATACGAAGCCCGAACAGTCAAAGGAACTAGGTCCTTTTGCCCCCCACACATAGGGAGAACCCAGCTTTGACTTGGCTGTGGCAATCAACGCGCTGGCACTGCCGCTTGCGCTTCCTGTACTTGGTACGCCACTTCCGCCTGAAGAAGAATTGCCTCCTCCTCCGGATGTCTGTGTACGTCCTCCTCCAGAAGATGAATTGCCTCCCCCTGTCGTCTGCCTGGGTGCATTGGCAGGCGCCTTTTTAGCATTGCCGCTGGTCAGCATGGTCATGGTCTGAGCCCCCACAGTACCATCCACCGTCAGATTGTTGGTGCGCTGGAACAGCTTGACTGCATTAGCCGTCACATCCCCGTAATAACCTGTCACATTGGCCGCATTAATATATCCCAGCTTACTGAGCATATTCTGGACCTTGGAAATAGTATCGCCGCTGTCTCCAATCCGAAGGCCGTTGGGCACTGCTGTTTCGCTGTTTAAGGCAATTCTGGTGGACGGCCCTAAGTATCCGTCTACTACCTGGTCATTTCTGGACTGGAACTGTTTTACTGCCATCACAGTATCATTGCCATAATTTCCGTCCGGCTCTGATGTCATGTAGCCCAGCCACTTCAGACGCTTCTGAGCCGCCAGCACCACATCGCTGGTCTCGCCAAAAGAAAGCATATTAGGCTTGACCTCGTCGCTGTAAAGCAGGTTCATAGTCTTTCTTCCCACCTTGCCGTCCTGATCCAGCTCATTGACTTCCTGAAGCTTCTTCACAGCATTCTCTGTACTGTCCCCGAAATGGCCTGTTACCATGTCATCTGTGGCCAGATAACCCAGCTCATACAGACGCATCTGAATTCTTAAGATATCATCTCCATCGTCATCCTTCTGGGCCGCATAATATTTGGCATCCGGAGATAGGATCGCCTTCAAGGTATCCGGTCCCACCACTCCGTCCTGAGCCAGCTTATTCTGCCTCTGGTATATTTTCACCGCATTGACCGTCACATCCCCATACAGATCCGTAGGCTCGTCCGTATCCATAAATCCCAGACGCATCAGCTTTTCCTGAAGCTGAATCACTACCGGATGCTGCATGCCGACCCGCAGATAATCGGGAATCGGCTCCGAGTATTCTGCCTCCACCCCATCTACGGATGGCAGAATCGGCCCATCCGGGGTCAGGGCCATCACCGTCTCATCTGCCTGTGTGGGGCTTAATGTCTCCTCTGCCAGAACCAGCTCTGATATGGTAGTCTCCGTCTCCTCTATCTGCTCCTTTTTACATCCTGCGAGAGAGAGCACCATGCCTGCCCCTAAAACTGCTATACAAAATCTTTTCCAATTCATTGAAACATTTGTCAAAATGTCACCTTCTCTTTCCCTTTTCGTCGAATAAAGTCTATTCTATCACACATTACAAATAGATTACAACTTAAAAATCACAACTTGTAATCTTTAATAATTTTGTAATATTTTAGATAACCTATAAAATTGGAAAATTTTTAAACTTTTTTCTGAACTTAAGCATAATTTTCAATACTGATTCATATGATAATAGTAAAGTTATAAAATCGTTCTGTATAAATTTTCACATGAAGTATAAGGAGAGAACAAAATGGAAAAAACAAGCTATTCCATATCGGAGGCCGGTAAACTGGTCGGGGTGGAATCCCATGTACTGCGTTACTGGGAGGACGAGCTGCAGCTTGATATCCCGCGAAATGGAAAAAGCCACCGCTATTACACAGAATTACATATTCGACTGTTCCAAAAGATAAAAGAACTAAAAGAAAAAGGATATCAGCTAAAAGCCATAGAACAGGTTCTGAAAAAAATGATAGACGGTGACGAAGATATTAACCCGGACCAGGTATTAGAGCAAAATGCGGTAAATATTTTAAAAGAAGGAAGTGCAGGGGAAGAAATGGAAGGGGAAACCAATTTAAAAACCATACCAAAACAGGAAACCACAGCCATTGCCATTAACCAGGAAAAAATGGAACAATTCCAGCAGATCATGAATCAGGTCATCGGAAGAGCCGTCGGACAAGCCATCCAGGAAAACAATGAAGCTCTTAGTGACGAGATCAGCCGCCAGGTCAATGACAAAATGGTTCAGGAACTGGAATATATGATGAGAGTCAACGATGAACGAGCCGAAGAACGATTTAAAGCTTTAGACGAAACCCTGCGCGCATACCAAAAAGAAAGCAAAGGCAAGGCAGAAGCCGCTGCTACAAAGCTTCCCTTCTTCAAAAAGAAAAAATTCGGGCGAAGCGGTAAAAAATTATAAAAAGAACCCAAAAAACTGACCTGGAAAAATGTTTCTATTCCAGGTCAGCCTTTTATAACCAGACACCTCTACCGGGCTAGATTTACAAACTTTGTAAATTCCGGCTGCCACAAAAGATTTACCGTGCCAATAGGACCATTTCTCTGCTTTGCAATAATCACCTCTGCAATATTCGGGGTTTCTGTATCTTTGTTATAATAATCATCCCGATACAAAAACATCACAATATCCGCGTCCTGCTCAATGGCCCCGGACTCACGCAGATCCGAAAGCATGGGGCGGTGATCCTGCCTGGACTCACAGGCACGGCTTAACTGGGACAGCGCAATCACAGGAGCATTCAGTTCCCTTGCCAATGCCTTTAAAGAACGGGAAATCTCAGAGATCTCCTGCTGCCTGTTCTCCCCTGTGCGCCCGCTTCCTGTCATCAGCTGAAGATAATCAATAATAACCATGCTGAGCCCGTATTCCAGCTTCATCTTCCTGCATTTTGATCGCAGCTCAGTAATGGAAATGCCCGGTGTATCATCAATCAAAAGCTTAGAATTGCCAATAATGCCGATTCCCTCCACCACTGCATCCCAGTCAGAATCCGTCAGACTTCCGGTGCGGAGCTTCTGGGAATCCACATTAGACTCCATAGCCAGCATACGGTTCACCAACTGCTCCTTAGACATCTCCAGGCTGAAGACCATGCAGGGCAGCCCTTTCCTCACCGACACATGATCCACCAGGTTCAGCACAAAAGCTGTTTTACCCATAGACGGGCGAGCCGCAATCAACACCAGATCCGACGGCTGCATTCCAGACGTTTTATAGTCCAAATCAATAAAACCCGTGGGAATCCCGGTTACCGTCCCCGGATTTTTAGAAGCCGCCTCAATCCTTTCCAGCACGTTGAGCGCCACTTGACGTATAGGGACAAACTCTGCTGAATCACGATTCTGAAGAAGATCAAACACTGCCTTCTCCGTGTCGGCAAGAATCTGGTCTAAGGGATCCCTGCCTGCATAACAGCTATTGGCAATCTCCTCTGTCACCTTAATAAGCCTTCTCAGCACTGCTTTTTCCCGCACAATATTCGCATAGGATTTGGCATTTGCCGAGGTAGGCACAGTTCCTAATATCTCACGCACAAACTCAAGGCTGCTGACCTCCGGCGGAACATCCTTTTCTTTCAGCCGATCCTGAAGTGTCACCAGGTCAACCGGCTTTCCCTCATTAAACAGTTCCGTCATGGCATCAAACATGATTCCATAAGAGCGCTGATAAAAATCTGCCTCAGACAAAATCTCCGAGGCAGCAATAATCGCATCCTTATCCATAAGCATCGAACCGATCACGGACTGTTCCGCTTCAATGCTGTGAGGAAGCACCCGTTTAATTAAAGCATCTTCCATGGCTTATGCTTCCACAATCTTTACTGTCAGCTTTGCTGTCACATCCTTGTGAAGCTTAAGCGGCACCTGATGGGTTCCAAAAGTCTTTAGAGGCTCTGGCAGCATCAGCTTCTTCTTATCAATATCCAATCCTAACTGTTCGGTGGCTGCCGCCGCAATCTCCTTACTGGAAACCGAGCCAAATGCCTTGCCGCTTTCCCCAGCCTTCATGGAAAGGCTTACGGAACCAGCCTCGATTTTTGCTGCAAGCTCTTTTGCTGCCGCAAGTTGTTCTGCCGCAAGCTTGGCCTCATTGGCCTTCTGAAGCTTTAAATCATTCAGATTCTTTGATGTTGCCTCCACTCCCAGCTTTTTCGGCAAAATAAAATTCCTGGCATATCCGTCATTTACCTTGACAATCTGCCCTTTTTTCCCCAATGCCTTTACATCCTCCAACAGTACGATTTCCATTATGATATATCTCCTTTCTCAAGCATATTATCCAAAACCTCTTTAACCCGCCTCTTGGCTTCCTCGATGGATGCACCCTCAAGCTGTGCACCTGCAACTGTCCTGTGGCCGCCTCCGCCAAGTTGCTCCATCATGACCTGTACATTCACCTCATCAATGGAACGAGCGCTTAAATAAATCTTCCCATGATATTCTGTCAGCACAACCGATGCTTTAATCCCCTTAATATCCAAAAGCTCATTAGCCGCCTGGGCTCCCACAATCGTAGGACTTTGCAGCCCCTCCGCCGGACAGACGCCAATCGAAAACGAATCCCGATATACCTCTGCCGATGTAATCGCAGAAGCTCTTGCCTTATATTCTGTCATATCATCCCTAAACAGCTTACGAACCCGGGTCACATCCGCACCGCTGCGCCGCAGATATGCCGCTGCCTCAAAGGTCCTTACCCCTGTCTGATTGGTAAAGTTCAAGGTGTCAATTACAATCCCGGCATACATGGCATCCGCCTCCGCAGACTTGATCTTAATATCATCCGCAATATACTGCAGCACCTCTGCCACCATCTCACATGCTGAGGATGCATAAGGCTCTACATAAGATAACACTGCATTTCCAATAATCTCACTGCTCTGCCGGTGATGATCCAGAACCACAATGGTCTTTACCATATGCAAAAGCTCCGGCGCATCTGTAATGCTGGGCCGGTTCACATCCACTACCACCAGCATGGTATTATTATCCACCAATTCAGCCGCCTGTGCCCCATTTAAAAACAAATCCTCCGGGTACTCCGGATTCCCCAAAAATCGATCCATCATAGGCTGTACAGAGGTAGTTACCTCATTAATCACAATATGAGACTTCTTATTTAAGGAAGACGCAATCCGGTAAATCCCAAGAGACGCCCCAAAAGAATCAATATCCCCCAGTTTGTGCCCCATAATCAGCAAGCGATCCTTTGTCTCCATCAGCTCCCGCAGCGCATGAGCCTTTACTCTAGCCTTTACACGGGTAGCTTTCTCAAGCTGCTGGGACTTACCCCCATAATACTGAATCTTTCCGGCATCCTTCACTACAGCCTGATCGCCGCCCCTCCCCAACGCCATATCAATGGAAACACGGGCATACTCATAATTCTGATTGTAGTTCTCGCCGTTCATGCCAATGCCAATACTAAGCGTTACAGCCATCTCATTGCCAATATTAACTGCCTTAACATCCTCTAAGATGCCAAATCGCTCCTCCTGAATCTGTTCCATATATTTCTGTTTGATCATGAAAAAATACTTATCTTTCTCTGTCTTCTTCACAATCCCGTCCATAGCCCCAATATACTTATTGATCTTTCTGTCTATTAAGGCCGTGAGAAGCGAACGGCGAACCTCCTCCACGCTCTCTAACGCTTCTTCATAATTATCTAAGTAGATAAGCCCTGCCACCATCTTCTCATCTGTAATCTCCTGACGGTACTGCAGAATCTCTGTCTCATCAAACAAATAAACAGCCAGCATTTTCTGCCTGCCGGAAATGATCCCAATCCCATCCTCCTCATCCCCTGTAACATATACCGGACGTACATCTACACGAAACTTTCTGTTCTGATAGGTGATATGAATATGGGCAATATCATCTGTGCTGAGATCCGTCCTGGTCATCTCCGGAAATAGAGACACAAGATTCTTCTTTAAAGACTTCTTTTCCGATAATATCTCCTGAAGCGCCTCATTGGCCCACAGCAAACTTCCATCCTCATCTGCCAATCCATAGGGAACTGCCATCTCTGCTAAAAGCTGCTTCTGAATCCAGGCATATTGAGCAGAAAACTCTACCAATCCGCTTAAAATGCGCCTTTTCTGATGAAGACATATAACCACAGCAGCAATAAGATAGCACAATGTAAATGGGAGCAGAAGAAAGCCAGACGTCTTGTTTAAAGCCGCCACTGTAATATTTCCAGATATCAGAAATAAAGACAAAAGCAGCGGCCAAGACAAAAATAGCTTTAACTGGCCTTTTATTTTTATATTTTCCTTCATGGTTCTTCTCCTTGTTAAGTACGCCATGTCCACGAACCTCATGCGGCGCCTTTCGCCTGCATCGCTAAGTGGACAGGCATTGCTCACACGAAGCTGGTAAAACACTTCGCTAAGTGTTCACATTATACCACAAGAAGAAAGTTTCGTCTAGCAATCTCCCTCTTATCAGGCTGACATATTTTCCAGCATAGCCACTGCTTGATTCCTGTCATGATAATGTCTTTTCTTTATATTTCCGGAATCATCATACTCATACTCAATCATTCCATATCCTTTTGTACAATTCACTACATTGTTCTTATCATCATAATATATTTCAAAAGCCATTCTCCCCTTATCATCATATTTGTATTTAACAGCCGCATATCCCTCTTTTCTGTTCATAATTAATTCTTTATTTTCATCTAAATATTCACTCCGCAGCAGCAACTTCTTTTCATAAATATTTTCTATACCGGCATACCCTAAGTCTTTACGAATAACCCTTGGATAATTATTATCACCATTATATTGAAAATAACCGTCAAAAGTTAAATTATTATAATCATCATATACCTTATAATTTAACTTAGCTCCAAAAGCTTCTGGTTCTATGTAATTACCATCCAGGCCGCAATACCATATATAATTCTGATTTCCTCTTTTGTCATATTGGTATTTTAAACCTGCATAATGATATTGCTCGCTAATAACAGGTTCTTCTTTAACATCATAATAATATTCCTGTTCTAACTGACACAATTCATTATACTTTCTTTTTAATACTGCATAACCATGCTTCTTGCTCATAACCAAATTCCCGTTTCCATCCAAATAACGGATTTCCAATAATTGTCCTTTTTCAAATTTCTTTTTCACAGTAGCATAGTTTTCACCCTTTTCCACAATAGGAAGTCCTTCCATGTCAAGAGCCGTTTCTTCTATCATATTTCCCACAGCATCATAGATCTTTCTGATTTGTGCGCACCCGATAGTGTTTTGGAACATCAATTTTCCGTCCTGATCCAGATATTTAACAATTACTTCTCTCCCATCTCCATTATATTCATATCGTATACCATTACAATCATATTTTGTATTTAAAACCGGCTTTATATCCCCATCATAATACTGTTCCAAAACACGCCGGCCAAAATCATCATATTCCCATGCCGCAACAGCATAGTTTTCTTTACAAAAGGTTAAATCATTATCCGCGTCCAAATAGGTGATTCGTGTCATTTTTCCCCTTTCATATTGTGCCTTATAGGCAGCGTATCCAAGATCTGTCCGCACTATGGGTTTTCCCTCCAGATTCAAATATGACTCCAAAATAATATTTCCATATTCGTCGTACATCCTTTTAATCTGAGCACAGCCATAATCGCTTTTGATAATTCGTTTTCCATTTAATCCTATATACTCTCTATCTGTCTGTTCACCTCTTTCATTATAATAGTAATTTATACCTGCACAGTCATATTTGGTACTAATAATAGGCTGATTTTCTTGCCCATAATATCGCTCAGAAATACAATTCCCCTCATCATTATACCTTTTTTTAATGATGGCGTAACCACCGTCTGTACAAAGAGTTAACTCTCCATCAATATCAAAATACCTTTTTTCTACACAATTCCCATTCTCATAAATACTCTCAAAAGATGCATACCCTATATCCCGCCGAATCACCGCTTCTGTTTCACCATCTTCTATATTCAGATAGCACTGCCTGATCACATTTCCAGCAAAATCATATTCTGTCCGGACCTCTGCCACTCCCCGGTCGTTTCTTGCCGTTATATTGCCGTCAAGTCCCAAATACGAGATAACGCTCTTATTGCCCATTTCGTCATAATCATATTCCATTCCGGCACAGCGATATTTCGTACTGATAACAGGTTCGTCCTTCACACCAAAATATAGCTCTGAAACACACCGGGAAAATTCATCAAATTCTTTTTTGATAATAGCATAACCATTATCCTGACGGAATGTCAAATTTCCTTCCTGGTCATAATATCTTGTTTCTGCACGCTCCCCATTTCTGTATATATATTCAAAGGACGCATAACCACCCTCTTTCCGAACAGCAGGTTTTCCATCCGCACCTATAAAAGAACACTTTTTGACATTTCCAAATGAATCATACACTTTTTTTTCCTGTGCATATCCATAATCAAATCGATTGATTCTATTCTTATCTGTTCCCATGTATGTTTCTTCTGTAGTATTTCCCCATACATCATAAGAATATCGAATTTCCGCACAATAATTTTTTGTATTAATAACAGGCTGCTCATCTGTACCATAATAAGAAACGGAACTGAGCCGCCCTCTTGCATCATATTTCCTCTTTATCATGGCATAATAACCATCTTTACAAGCTTTCAGATTCTCCTCTGTATCATAATATCTTGTTTCTATACAGACATTTCCATCATAAAAAGACTCATATGACGCATACCCCAAATCCCTGCGCACGATAGGCTGATCTTCTGTGTCAAGATAAATTTCTTTTGATATATTTCCGCAAAAATCATATATTCTTTTAATCTGTGCACAACCATAATCTTTCCGAAACATTAAATTCCCCCCGCCATCCCTGTATTGAATAAGTGCTTCATTTCCTCTGGCGTCAAAGTGAATTTCAATTCCAGCACATCCAAATCTTTTATTGATAACAGGCTTATTATCCACATCATAATATCTTTTCCAAACACACTGATTCAAAGGGTTATACTCTTTTCTAAGGATGGCATATCCCTCATCCCAACGCATAACCAACTTATTATTTTTATCTAAATATCTAGTCTCTATACAGTTTCCATCCTCGTAATAATTTTTATAAGAGGCATAACCTCCTGTTTTCCAAACAGCAGGTTCTCCATACTCGTCAAGAAAAAACTCCTCTGTCTTATTCCCCCATTTATCATAGATTCTCCTTAGTTGTGCATATCCCAAATCCGGTCGTATCATCATTTTCCCATCCAATCCTATATATTGGATCTCCGTCCTATTCCCCCACTGATCATAAGAATAATCATATCCTGCACATTGATACTCTTTATTTATAACCAGTTCATTGTTGGTTCCATAATAGCGAAAGGCAATCGATTGATCTAAGTCATCGTATTCCCGTTTGACAATGGCATATCCCTTATCTTTGATTCGCACCAGTCTGCCCTTCTCGTCAAAATACCTGCTTTCCACACAATTTCCGTTTTCATATATATCTTGAAATGAACTATAACCAACAGATGGTCTTACAACAGGTTTATGCTCGACATCAAAATACCTTTCCCCTATTATATTTCCTGTTTCATCATATATCCTCTCTGACTGTGCACAGCCAAATCCACCACGAATCATCAACTCCCCATTGGAACCTATATACCGGATATATATGTTATTTCCTTTTTCGTCATATTCATACTCAAATCCCGCACAGCCATATTTCGTGCTGACAATAGGCTTCTTGTCTGAACCAAAGTAGTGTTCTGATAAACATTGACCAAACTTGTCGTATTCCTTTCTTATAACAGCATACCCCAAGTCTTTGTGTTTTACCAACTTTCCTTTTTCATTGAAATAGCTGCTTTCTATTTGCTTTCCCCTTTCATATTTATTTTCAACTGACGCAAATCCTTTTTCCTGCCGTATCATAAGATTACCGTTTTCATCTAAATAATCCTCTTTTATCAAATTCCCCCAATCATCATAAGACTGGTTAATCTGTGCACAGCCATAATCCGGCCGAATCATCAATTCATTTTCCACGCCTAAATACTGAATACTGATTTCGTTGCCTCGCTCATCATATCTAGATCGAACTCCTGCATATTGATTTTTCTTGCCAACAACTTTCTTTGATTTTTCATCAAAATACTCGGTTAAATAACACCGTCCAAAATCATCATATTTTTTCTTAATTACCGCATAACCCGTATCTATTCGTTTTATCAGTTTATTATTCTTATCGAAATACCGGCTTTCTATCCAGGTTCCATTACTGTCATAAATGCTTCTATACGACGCATAACCAACATCCTTCCGCGCCGCAGGATTACCCATAATATCAAAGTATTCCTCTCCAATTAAATTTCCTTTATCATCATAATTTCTCACAACTTTTGCAATACCATAATCTCTGCGAAGCATCAGCTTTCCATCTTCGCCTATATAACGTATTTCTTTCTCATTTCCAAACTTGTCATAAGAATACTCAAACCCGGCACATTGATATTCTTTATGTATTACACGCTCACCGTCAGCTCCTTTGTATGACACAGAAAGACACTGCCCCCATTCGTCATGAGTTCTTTCTATAATGGCATAACCTGTATCATGCCTCTCTGTCAGGATCCCATTTGCATCAAAATACTGACGTTTAACCCAAACTCCATTTGTATATATTGATTCATAAGATGCATAACCTACATCTTTTCTTATAGCGGGATTTCCGTCCTTATTAAGATAACTTTCCTTTAATAGATTACCCTGATTATCATATTCTTTTTGGATCTGCGCAATCCCAAAATCTTTTCGAATCATCAAGTTGCCGTCTTGACCCAGATATTGAATACCTGTCTGGTTCCCGTTCTCATCATAGGAATACATCATTCCTGCACAATGATATTTCGTGCTAATGACTGGCTTTTGATCTACACCAAAATATTTTTCGGATATGCACTTTCCCCGTCTGTCGTACTGATATCTTATCACCGCATACCCTTCGTCCTGCAGTACCAACTGTCCCTCCGTCCCATAATGATACAATGCCTGCAGCCGCCCCCTGTCATTATATTCAAACTGCCTTGCAGCACATCCAATGTCTTTGCGTAAAACAGGCTGACCATCCCCATCCAGATATTCCTCTTTAACTTTATTTCCGTTATCATAAATGTACTTTATCATCACAGCTCCCGTATTCTTATCTGGCATTGCTCTTAGCATCTGTTTCCAATATGCCTCGTAATACTCTTTTACTAACTTCCCAGATTCAAATTCCGTATAAACCACAGCGCACCCTGTATCAAGACGATTTACCGGTTTACCATCTTTACCTTTATACCGCTCACAGATCAGATTTCCATCGTCTCCATAATCATATAAAATCTCTGCAACCCCATAATCCATACGGCAAACCGGATTCCCTTTTTCATCAAAATATGATTCCTGAATCAAAAAACCACTTTCATTATAAGTCTGTTCCTTTTTTACATAACCCATTCCGGCAAGTGGTATCAAATTTCCCTGAGTATCCCAATAGGTAGTGATTTTTATGTCATCTTCTGACTGAGTGCTCCACTGATAGCGAACAGCAGCATACCCCAGTCTCCGGTTTATAATCTGATTTTTCTCTGTATCCATATAATAAACAGCTTTGAGCTGATCATTCTGATTGTCATACTCATATCTTACCATTGAGAAACCATCTTTGTTTAAACATGGCTTACCCGCCAAATTAAAATACCATTCATCTGTTAAACGCAGCTTTTCATCATAACCAAACCTCTTTTCTGCATACCCCTTCTCATTCTCCACCAACTTTTTTTCCTTATCAAAATAGCTAACAGATAAAATATTATATTTAGGCCCCATGATGTATTGGACAGAAGAATATTTGCGTATCTCATCTGAATTTTTTTCCTGATCAACATAATCAGAGGTTAAATTACTCTCCTGATCAAAAAAGATATCTGATTTTGTCAAAGTTTTCTCTCTTATTTCCTTAATATCCTCAGAGCCTTCTTTCCCATCCGCTATTTTTTCCTGATTGCTTTCATTTAACTCAGAAGGCCCTCTGTCCAAACCTTCTTGATAATCATAAATCCGATCTGCTGTTTTCTCTGCTGCCTCAAAGATTTCCTCCCCATTTTCCCATCTTTCTAATTCTTTTCCCTGCAATTTTTGAGCCTCTTTGAGCCTATCCTCCTGAATTTCTTCCTGGCCAAGAGTAACTACTATCTTTGTTTGATTAAATTCCGTTTCCTTCTCAAATCCCACATAACTGCTCCGAAGCTTTTCATGTTCAGCAGCTACCCTGTCATAGTTTAAAAACTTTTCTCCCGTTAATTTTGCTCCGTCATAAAAGTATTGATAAATGCAAATTCCATTAACATCATTTGCCCTGTTTTCGCTCCTGTCTAACTGCCTGCGTTCTATTAAATTACCCTGTGCATCATATTGAAACCGCTCACAAAACACCCCGTAAAATCCTTCTGTTTCTTTTGTCCCCTTCTCATCACTGAAATAACTGATACTTTGGAGATTATTTCTTTCATCATAGCGAAACGTCATCATCATAATCCCTAACTTATTACATACAGGCTCTCCATTGATATCAAGATAATACAATGCTGTCATTCTCTTATTTTGATCATAAACATACATTTCTCCATTAATTCCAAATAAATTACAGGCTCGCTTGCCGAATTTGCGAGTCTGAGGTAATCCATCTTCATTATAAACAATTTCAATCTGCCTGGACAGCATACCTTTTGACGTATTATGATCCTCCGGATCCCGCAATAAAGTAGAATTTAAAAGTTGCGGCATATCTTCTGACGAGTAAGATGTAATTTGAAACTTATCACTATCTTCTGTCCTCTCCAACTCTAAAAGAAGCCGATTGTCACTGCCATAATAAGACGCCTTTCTCAATTCCCGAAAACCATTTTCTCTAGCTGTCATAAAATATGTTTGTCCAAGTTCCCTGTATTTATCCCTTTCTCCTTTTCTATACTCACAAACGATACGGGATGTTGGCTGAAAAATCCTCATTCCATACACTGTGGAATAATCCTTCATAACTTTCATTTGCCCATAGGACTCCTGAAAAGTCAGCTCTACTTTATGTTTAAAAGGATAATGTCTGATTTCCCAATATTCGGCACTATTTTTCCGTTCCTCTGTGGACATAGATTCTCCTATTCCCATAGGAACCCCATAAATTTCCGTAACATCCTTATAATATTTTGTATCATGATAATTATAGACAGCAAGAACTGCTGTCAAAATTACCGCAGGAACAGCAAACCGGATTCTGGGATAAATCCTTTTAATCCAAGAAATCAATTTCTTTACCTTTTTCCAAAATTTAAGAAAATACTGTTCCCATTTATCCCAATTAATAAGGCAAATCAGATCCCATGCAGCAAGGACCCCCATTATTCCAACCGCTCCTATAGAAAAATAGTAAATCCATTCCGTCTTCTGATATTCAGCAAACGCCAAACTTATGCTGCAATAGGCTGCCAGCGTTACTATATTAGTAAGAAGCTGCGCAAAATTAGCCCAACTGTGATCACTTTTATTTTCTTTTATCTTTAACTTAATACTTGACAGCAATTTAACTGATTTTTTTAACCCCTTTAATAAATAATCAAATTTACTTTTTATCCTCTTTTTTATCTTCTCTTTTATCTCATGCATGGGTAGACCTCATTTCTCTCTAAACAATCAAACATGATAAATCTGTCTTATCTCTTTATTATCCTCTTTAGTTTTTATATATTCCTCTATTGCTAAAAAGGTCAGGATTTGTATTGCAGGTCTTAGCATCCACATTACAGCTTTTAAAGCAACTGCCTTCTGCATCAACTTCCGAAAAATCACATTCTTTCAACGTCACATTCCGAAACTCTACCTGCTGCCATCTCGTCTTCTTAAAAGAACATCGATTTAAATAACAATGATCAAAAACTACATGATTCATCTCTGATCCTTCAAAAGACAATTTTTTCAGCGTATTAAAAGAAAAGCAAATCTCCGACAACTGTGCATACTCAAAAAACTGAATCTCCAAAAATCCCGGCGGCATATCAATCTGACAGAGTTTAGCACCGGAAAACCGAATCCCATAGAGAGATACCGAATCAAAAACCACATCCGCAAAACATGCATTTTCCAGATTAGCTGCCCCAAAATCACACCGACAAAAAGTCACTTTCTTAAAGAAAGAATCTTTAAGATTACATTCATAAAAATCCACCCGGCTCAAGGCACAATCATGAAAACCAACCCCATTCAGAGCATGTCCCGTAAATCCCAAATGAGTCGGCATATACAGTTCAGAAAAATCCTCATTCAGAAAAATCCGTCTTGCTGTCTGCGGCTTTGCAAATCCACTATGTAAATAATTGCGGATCAAAAAAGTAAGTGTTTTTCCATACTCTCCAGCATCCAAAACTTCCCCTAAAATCCTCTCCTTTAACACAAATTTAGTAAGAACAGACAAATTGCAAAATAAAACATCATATTTTAATTCGGCGGCACCTGTGGGCAATGTACCTTCTATATAGATCCCATTCTCCATAAAGCTGTGAAATGCCTGCCTAACACATTGTCTGACTCTTTCTGCCAGTCCTTGATTAGAATTCGTAAAATATTCTAAATAATCCAGAACCTCATCCGAAATGTAGGTGTCCCCTAAAATCTCAAGGGTCTTATCTCCCTGCAGTTGACTGAAAATCCACTTTGCCGCGAAAAATTCCAAAATAGACTTGTGGACAAATTCCAGCATCCAGGTCCCTTCAATAATACTGTACTCAATATAAACAGAAGAAAAAAATGTTTCGTCAAAAAGCTCTTTGCACCACTCCTTCACCATATCAGAAGATACTGAAAGAATCCCCTCCCTGTCCATACAATACGCGATCTTCTGGGCAATCTGATAATGGCGTTCCAAGGTTTCTGCAGTCAATCCAGCTTTGTCTCTTTTCATTCCCTCAAATACCTTCTCATACAATTCACCCATGCAGGTTACCGTCCATACATTAATATTACGGTTCGCAATCACATAAAGCATAATCGGAATCTGCCAGATTTCATGCAGTCCACTGTCAGCCCTAGGTTGGGTCAATGCATGAATAGTCTCGGGAAGAAGCCTCCCCCCAGCCTCCTGATACCGTTTCAGCCACTGTGCGATTTGTTCCTCATCAAACAACCTTAAATAGACCTTCACATAGTCTCCGATAGCCGTCTGAGACAACTCCAAATATCCAGGGCGTGTAGTCATAAGAATCTTATACCCATGTTCTTCAAACCACTCCAAATCCGCCAAAAATGCCGAGTGCTTTACGCGGTGATGGATTTCATCATAACCATCCAAAATCAAAACTTTATCCATATCATCCGCTGTCAGTCCACACTCTCTTAAAAGCTCCCTGCGAAAGTCTATGATATCCCTGCCAGTTAAGTCCCGAAGGGATTTATAAATGTATTGGGATGTATGATATTTCTCTGACAATGCCGCTGCAAAACTGCTTTTCCCACTTCCCGCAACACCCTCCACCACCAAAAACCAAAAAGCCGAATCCCTTAAAAACGCATCTATTATCTCCAATGCCTCTGTTTCTTCCCATCTTCCTGCCAGATGGCATTTAGGCCACAAAAATACCTGCTTCAATGTAGGGCCATTCTTTTCCTCCAAAAACAAACGTTTATTGAACTTTCTCTGAAAAACTGCTGCTGACGGACTTACAAAACCATCTTCCCGCCCCTCGTTTTTCTGTGCTTTCTGTACAGACAGCATTTGCTCCATCTGATCTTCCAGTACAAAAAGATGCCTCTTTACCATATTTACCGCTGCCCGATCACTGTCATCTAACATTTCATAAAGGGATTCTTGATAACAGGACATAATGGTTTCAAAGAAATGGCAAATATCCTTCTGATCTTGAGAAGAAATCATTCTCTTTCCCTCTCCTGCTCCACTGCCAGCATATTTGTCCAATAACTGCTGAAAGAATCCATCCTGAGAGATTTGATTTTCCGGATGCTGAAGATACTGAAAAATACAGTCACACACATGGTAATATTTGCAGAAATTCTGAAATGCATCCGTTTCAATAACCGTTCCCTGGCTGCTCTTTTCTAAGTGAATACAAAGCTCTTTTATTTTATTCTCCAGCTTGACACGACGCGAAAACGTCTGAAGCCTGCTGCCCTGCTCCTGCAAAAAATTATCTAAGATCGTCTCGCTTTGATTCTGAATGATTGTCTTAATGAATTCTATCACTAGCATATCCTTCTCCTGGTAAATTTGTAAATTTGACCTGATATATCCCCAAAAGCCTCTGTTTAGTCAGTTTAATCATATCATAGGATTGAAGGGTTGAACAGAGAATAACCTAATTTCAATAATTAACAGACAAATATCAGATTTTGTATTTACCTTTTCCCATCCATTGAGTATACTTATTTTATCAATGCATATTATAAGGATTTAAATACTGTAGAAAGGATCAGTCAGACATGACCATAACCGATTATTTATCTTTGATTTCCATTTTAATTTCAATACTGGCTCTTGTATATACATATAAGAGCAACACAAAACGCTTTGAACTAGCTGATCAATATAAAAAAGATTTGTTAAACTGGTATCAAGATACCATCCGGATTTTGTTAAATATCCGCGGCCGGGTAGCATCCGGGCGCTTTGATTGGAGTAAAAATGATCTACTATTTTCCTTATCTGCCCAAATTGAAATAGGAAGATTCTTTCTCCCTAATTATCAAACCTCCAAGGGAAAAGATGAGCCTCTTGCCTATCAAGGCAACAGACACCCTGCACTGGATTGTTTAGTTAATGTTTATACAGAATTGAAACATCCTAAACAAAAAGATACTAACGAATATATAAAAAGAATGCAGATGCGTTATACCTCTGTAATGTTTAAAATAATTGAACCTGTTCGTTGGAATGAACAAAGAGCCAAAACTATGAAAAAAGAAGTCATAGTACCTACAGATGATTCTAAAAAAGAATTTCAAAAAGTGTATGGGAATAGGTGATGGGGAAGATAGTGGGAGGTGTTTATTGATTGATTATAGAGAGTATTGGGATTCTTTATTTCAAAACTGTTTGGTTTGTTAAGGTTAAAGGCATGATGATGGTTAGAGAGTCGGGTTTAAAAAATTGCATTACCCCAGCAGGTCATACAAAATTGTTTCCCTGCTGGGGTAAATAACTGCAAAATCCTCTCCAAAAAAGTTATTCCCACCTGCCAATATTATAACCCTTTGTACAGATAGCATCAAAAATCATCCCCTCATTTTCTAAATGCCTTTTATATATTTCTATATCCTGATCTCGTCCCTCAAGTTCCGGAGACACAAAACACAGACGATATCCTAAATATTTCAGCTCATCATATTCGTGTTTTTTAATAGGGATTTTTGTAAAACAGTCAATCCAAATCCAATTAACTCTTCCTGCCATATTTCTAGCAGTATCCATTCCCTCAAATTCTGAAATTCTAAGAGCAATATTTTTCTCCTCATGAGAACTTAATAAATGAATCATAGGAAAGGACGAATCAAGAAAGAAATATTTTTTTATTTTATATTTTTCTAAAAGATCCAATATATTCCATTCGATTCTCTCACTCTTTATATTGAGTATCATTGTTTCATGCCGATATTCTTTAAGATAATTCTCAAAGTCTTCTCCTGGCTCAAACGGATTATGTTGAATATAAATCCTCCCATTTAAATCATCCCTCAAGTCCAGCTCTACTCCATATTTTTCTGGTAATTTCTTCAATTCGTCTATTGTATTAATCCTATGTGCAATAAACTCCATATATATTCTCCTATTTCATTGTTTTCCGGTATTTTTCTGCTTCCCAGTTAATAAGCATATTTTGTTCTTCTTCTGAAAGAAGGTTACATTCTTCTCCACTATTTAACAACATTACCTGAGCACTAAAGCTTAAAACGCTCTGTGTCTCCAAAGCCTTTTTCACACTGTCAGCTAAAATATACAGTTCTCCATAAAGTGCAATTATTATTGGATTTCCATACTGCTCCTCAAACATATAAATTTCTTTCTCCCATTTACTGTCAAGCTCCAATATCTTCTTCCCAAGGAATACTATACAGTCCGGACAAAATGCGGGAGTCCATGTCTTTCCTAATTTATCATAAGCCTGCAAAACATTAAAATCTGTCACTTTCCAAACAATCCTCTCAGGGAAGATTCTCCATATCTCAGTAACCCTTCTGTAGCCTGAATAGTTGATATTTAGAAAGTTCTCTATTTTCTTTACAATACTCTCCGTTTCATTCATCACCACTTCAGGAGAATCTCCGCTTACAATCAGGCCATGATTTTGTAAAAACGAAGTAGTGATTCCACTGGTATCCCTATTCTCACTTTCCATATAAGTTTTAAAATATGCCTTTGCTAAAGCCACCCCTGGCGTTGCATAAGGAACCATCAATGCTTTTGGAAAAAGTTCTTTCAGTATCTCCATACCATTTTTCCGACAAGTCAATACATTCACCAAAATAGGATGTGTATGGAGTGTATACTTTCCTGAAACGGAATGTAGAAAGGTTTCTATAGACGGCCTCATTCCATTGATAACTGCCTTTTCTAATATTTTCTTTCCCTGTTCCTCCGATATTTCATCTATATTTGCTGTCTTTAAAAATGCGTCTGCTATGATCTTTGGATTAACTATGGAATATCCTGATATATTTGAAATATCAGCAAGCTGAACTCCCGATGCCTTAATATACATCTTTTCATCAGATTCTTTATAGGATGTGTTTCCGCCTCCTGCTTGAATCAAGTCTTCTCTCATCCCTGCGTACTTTGAAATAAATAGAAATCCATTCATTTTTCTATAATATCCCGTCACTTTCTTTTAAATATAATAAACTTGCTAACCAGGTAATTCAATATGATATTTATCACTTCCGTTATTATCTTGATAACCATGCTGTTTAATCCCATCATTGCAACAAATATAAAGAGCAGAATCTCCTGTAGCAATAGTGTAGCAAATCTGGCACTTAAAAATTCAGCCATCTGCCTGATTAATAGAGTTAGACCTTTTTTCATACTCTGGAATACCCATGTCCGCGTTGTAAAGAACGAAAAAGTCACACCTGCTATCCATGAACATCCATTTGCAATTAAAACATCAACCCCAGCCACATAATAAAGACCCGCAAAAACTGACAATGCTAAAAAAAATGTTATTCCTCCAAAAAACAGATACAGTATCCCTTCTTTATATTTTGTATAAATAGGTTTGCATCTTTTTAAGGGAGGCAAATCCATGATTCTATCAAATATATCTTTTCTTTCTTGTATTATCATTTTTTTCTAATATTTATCTTCTAAATTTTTCAAAGAATATTGTTACTTAATTATGGCAATGCTAATATCATCACCAACCGGACATAAATTTAGATCTATCTTGTTCTTTTCACAAAAATCATTTACTGCCCTTTTTATATTCGGATAAGCGTCAGAAAAATAATCGTGGATTGCTATAATACCCCCCCCCCGCACATTCTTGGGTAAAAATACTCAAGCCCTTCTAATGTAGGTCTGTATAAATCCATATCTAAACTTACAAACACAAATTTCTCCTCCAACCCTTTTACCGTATCCGGAAAATACCCTTTTCTTATAATGCAATTATCAGCATATGGCATTCTCTTTAATGCCAAATCTTCTGACGTATCCTTCAGATATTCTGCCTCAATCATGGATTCCCCCTGCTCATCTAAGATATCCCTCTGGTTAAACCCTTCAAACGTATCAAAAAGATACCGTTTTCTATCCGGAAAGCATCTGTTAATCTCCTCTGCAAAATCCCCCTTATATACTCCAGCTTCCGATACTGCCCCCTGTAGGTTCCTATCATAAACCAGTTCAGAAAAACGTCTTAAAAACAGTCTTCTGCTTCTCATCTGTATCAAGGGAAGCTCATTGGTAATATGGCTTCGGGATATCCCCATTTCAACTAACTGACGAGTTATAGCCTCCATCCCACACATGGAACCAATATAAATCCGGTCATACTCCCTTTTACTAATTTCCGTTGGAGGAATTATCTCTACCCCCAAGACCGTCTTTCCCCATAAATCTTGGTTATTCTCTAAAAAGCATATCACATCGCTAGAATCTTTAATCTGCTTATATATTTTTTGTCCCGTTCCTGCAGCTCCAAAAATTATCGCCTTTTCTTTTCGCATCATTCCATCCTTTCCTATATTTGTATTTACATATCAGCTAAGAAACTGTTAAAGTATTAATCTTTACATCTGACTTGCACAAAAAGATTGATCCTGCATCATATGCAAAGTTAATTCTTAGCAGTTCTTAATTTTTCTGTCTTATAGAATGCTTTAATTTTCTACTGTACAATATTGTCTGCCTTATAAGGTTAAGCCTTGACCGCAATCCTTTATTCCAGGATGAATGTCCATTTCTACGTTCGTGAAATTCTACAACAAATCGGATTACTTTCATGTTATATTTCCGTACCAGATAAAGGCAGTAAAGCTCTAAAGAAAAATCATACGGCGGTTCTTGCCATTTTAAAAGGAATTTACGAGGAAAGATGTTAGGTTGTGCATTAATGTCATACATTGGCACTCCCAAATAACCGCTTTCAAATATTCCCATCCCTACTGTAAAAAACTGCTCATAAAGTGTGCGCCCTTTTCTTCTTCCTTTCACATAAATATCCTTACTTTCCGATTTCTCTATAATTCGCCATGCCTTTATGATGTCTTTCGGATCTGTCTGCATATCTGCGTGAGTCCACCCTACAAATTCACCTTTTGCTTCCTCTAACCCTTTTAGAATCCCATACCCATACCCTTTATTTACCGGAACGGTTACTATCTTTGCGAATTTATACTTAGGTAAAAGTCTTTCCATAACTTTTGCCGAGTTATCCGTGGAACCATTATTCACCAATATAATTTCCATATCTCGATTCCCTACAATCTCCGCAAAACGTTCTAATAACAAAGGGATATTTTTTTCTTCATTGTAACAAGGTATCACAATAGACAATTTCATAATAACATCTCTACCTCCTTCACCATATCCGCTTGCCCATCGTAAAAGACAGCTTGCATTCCCTGGCGCACCGCACCATTTATATCCTGTTCTTGACTATCCCCCACCATGAGAACTTCTTCCGGCTGGAACGGAGTTTTAATAAGCATTTTATGAAATATCTTTTCTGAAGGCTTATCTTCCCCAGCCTCCTCACTGCTGGTAAAATAATCAATATAACTGCCTATTTCCAGCCTTTCTATCTTTCGATATTGGATATGAGCGGTCAGATCAGTCAATATCCCGATCTTAATATTCCTTCTTTTAAGCAACTGAAACAGCGGCATAACATATGGAAACAACCTCATTTCTTCTAACATGGTATTCCAGTACACTTCATAAAAATTCATTGCTGTCAGCAATGGGTTTTCCCCCTTCATTTCACAAAGTCTCTGCATATACAAAATCCTGTTATGGGAAGCCGCAACATTACCCAGTTGTTCCTTCACTTCCCTTTTCGATATCTCCAACATGCTCCCTGCTTCCTGAACACTGACAGACCATCGGACACTAATAACTTCCTTAAGCCGCCTTTCTGCCACCTGATTGCAGTGGTCATAAGGGTACAATGTTCCGTCCAGATCAAACATGACCATCCTTATCATTCTTATTGTCCTCTCATTTTCCTGCTTATAACAATCAGCAAAAATAATTGTATAATCCCCTCTACTCCTTCTCCCCATCTCGGCTGGTAGGTAAAAAGATCTTTATATTGGGGAATCGCCCCTCTAGCGATCTGCTCATAATCCAAAGCATGATCCATTAGCTCCTGTCCGTCAAACACAATCTCCTGTCTTCTAAAATCTCTTCCCGTCTTATGCTGCGGAAAAACTCCCCATTTTTGAAAGTCCCAAATCACGCCTTCCAGATCAATATCCAATTCTAACTCTAATTTGAGGCTCAATACCACCTCGTGCCCTTCCACATAACAATTCTTCAATGTTTTGTCAAAATAAGTAATGACCATATCAGCACATTCTTTTTGTGGATAAATATATTTTACGGCATCCTCTCTCCTCTTTTCGATCTGTGAAACAATCTGTTTTTTTGAATATCCTCTCCTTTTCGCATCCCTTTCTATCTTCCAAAATTTTCGCAATTCATCCTCTGTATCCATAAAAATCTTTAGATCCAGCTCTTTCCGCAGTTGAGGCAGATACAAAGAATGTAAGCCGCAAAGTACAATATATTTCTTGGGATGTACACGATAAAATGGAGTAAAAGTCCCATGATCATGATCATAATCTGTCCTGTCCACATAATTGCCCCACTTTAGGATTCGTATATCCTCTGCCTGACGGTATAAATAATTAGCCCTTGGATCAAGGGCTGTATATTGTTCCCAATTCTCATCATTCCTGGCCCAGCGATGATCCCCATCACCTTCAATAAAAAGGATGTCCTTTCCTGCCTCAAACAAATGCTCGATCTTTTCTAGCAACTTGCTTTTTCCGGCGCCACTGTCTCCTGCAATCCCGATAGTAAAAGGTATATTCCCCCGCTTATATAAGCTATTGCTGGCAATCCCGAAATTGTAGATTTTAAAAATCACCATACCAAGGAATGCGGCCATAACGGTAAATGCAACACACTTTACATCAAAATTTTCAACTTTCATGTGCTGAAGGCTCTTCCCAAGAAAGTATACATCCACAAACTGATTTTGATGCAAAAACAGGAAATAAACCAAATACATCAGGTTTAGCCCTGCATAAATAAGCATAACCTTATACCTATCTGTCTTAACATAGCCAAAATACAAAGCGACAAAAGGCACAATCCAAATAAACCATGCCGGCATCGGCGGAACACAGATTAGAAACACGGCAAATAAAAGTCCAAGCATGGAAACCAACAAATTCTTATTAAAATAATTCAGTTCAAAAACCTTTAAATAGATAAGCAGCAATACAAAGATCGGCAGTATGATCTTCGTGGTGCCATAATCCCAGCCAACCTCCAAAAGCACAGACTGCTCTTTGTTAAAAAACACATTTTCTATAAGTCCTGGTCCCATAAAAAAGGCATTGAAAATACATACAATTCCCAATACCACCAAGACATATTTTAACACTGTAAAAATCCCTTTTTTTGTAGCCACATACATAAGCAATACAGGTACAGCCGCCAGTATATGGAACTTTGTACTCAAAGCAAGCCCCAAGAATACGGCTGACCAGCACAAATTGTATCTATCCTCCCAGCTTGTCGCATTATAAACAGAGGCAAGCAGCAGTACCGTAGGTATCACATCTAACTGTCCATGAACAAAACTCCCATAAAGAATAATAGGGGAACAAAAGTAGAATATCATGGCATATTTAAACCTGACTCCCATTTTGCGAATAAAGGCATAACCCAAAATATCAAATATAAGTAATGGAAGCTTAAAAATCAGGTTTCTAAAAAACACAGAAGATGGATGGAACCATAGGGATAAACCACCTCCAACTGCCTCTATCAGAAGCATTAATGGCGGGTATGGAAATGATGAAAGAAGCTGTTCATTATAGTAATAAGCATAGGGATTTTCTCCAGACAAAAAAGTCCCCACAAATGGTATGAACATGATATCCTGATAGTCTGACGAAAAAAGGCCCATAAGAAGAAGCTTTACCAGAATCACAGCCATCCAAATAAGACATCGCTTCTCTTTTAATTTCTTTTGTTCTTCCGCTCTCATACTAATTTCGGAACGAGCCGTTCCTTTCTGCAAAATCCATACCAATATTCAAAGGTTTTCTGATAATTCTCATAATCTTCCGGTGTACCCCATCCAATATACCTTTCTATCTCATATACTTTAGCCCGATACCCAAGTTCAAGAACATGGTTTGCTACCTGATCAACATAAAATTCACCATTAATGCGATCATTTTCCGCGATCATTCTTTTAGCAGCTTCGACAAAAATGCAACCTTTTCGGAACCAAAAGGTTGCAACCACAGCGTGATCCTCCATAGGAGAATTAGAAATTGGTTTTTTAACAGAAATCCGCTTTATATTACCTCCCTCATCCGTGATTACCCATCCGTAAGCATTTGGATTTTTCAGAACCGCCTGATTATGTCGGTATGTAAATACCAGCATATCTGCATCATTCTTTTCCTTAATAAAATTTTCTAAGTTCATTTCCATACCATTATCGCAACCTGCGATCAACAACTCGTCTTCGTTATCAATCTTATCTTCAGCAAGCATACATGTACAAGCTTGCCCTTCTGTCAAACGATTTACTGTTATAAACTCTGCTTTTGGAAAATATTTTTTAATTGCTTCTTCTGTACCATCCTGGTGGTGAAAATCTCTGTCTATATACAATACATTTTCTCCTGCGTAATCCAACTCTGGAAGATCCTTTGTTGCGCATACCACCATTGGTATTTTATTACCGCTTTTTCTGTCATAAGTCGGAATGCAGGGCTTGCTTATCACATAACCCTGCTCTTTAAAACGGCTGCCTTCTCCTGCCATTGGTATTAATATTTTCATGCTCATATCCTCTTTATCGTTTCAATCCAATACAACATTTCTCTCATATCTTCTGGCGTTCCCCATTGGCAAAAATAATCGATATTTGTGGGTATCCAAATCTTTAATCCATCTTTAACCATGAAATTATATGGCATACTGGCATAGTATTCACCATTAATATTTTCACCAGAGTCAACAAGGGCCTGACAATATCTTTTCAATAAAGCACCTGTCTTAAAGTAATATACCCCTGGGGAATGTTTTGCTCTCGTTTTATCTTTTTCAAAGGAATATTTTTCTTTTATTTCAATTAGATTATCATACTCATCAGTCAAACAAGAAGCATAATAGTTGGTGGAAACCAACAGATGGGGATGGAAACCTGTATAACACGGGACACACCCATCACACCCTCTTTCAAGAATGGCGTGTTTCATTTGAGTCCAATTCCAAGTCATATAAAAATCACAATAATTAATAATACATGGCTCGCTGTCTCTGATTAACTCCGAAGCACGCAGCACATCAAAAACAGGACCTTTTTTGACCCAATTTTTTACACCATAAATAGTTGCTGACGGGGCAATACGCACCAATTCTTCCTTCATTCCCTCGATGGAATCAAGATGCTCCTGTCTGCAAACAAATAAAATATCTCTTTCCTGGGGATACATACCCTCTACAATCCATTGTAATATGGGCTTCCCTTCAATTTTAATAAATGGTTTTAAATCCTTATATCCAGCCGAAACGAATCTTGAACCATAACCTGTCATTGGAATAATAATCTGCATATCGTACCTCACAAAATGGTTTAATCTGTACATACTACATAGATGCCTGTATATAAATCTATTACATCTCCTGTATCCGTGACAAATTGAATTTCCTTCACCTCTGGCAAAGCGTGATCTGCCAAGAAGGCAATTCCTGAAATTTTATTCTTATTTGGTGTAGCCTTAATTCTTTCTATTTCGTTTCCTCTGTCATCCAAAAACAAGCAATAAATATTATCTGTTTGGGAAATAAAAGACTTACTGGCATATATGGCATTAATAGATTCTTTTAAGTCATTAAATATATATTTATGTTGACGTAACATCTCATTCTCAATCCTTATATTTTCATCAACACCCGATAATCCTCGAAAATCATTCAATGACATGGATTCATTCCCATAGTATAGAATTTTACAATTCTTCTTAAGGAACTTTGGCGAAAGCGTATAATTATTATTCGGAATTGCAAAGCTGTCATTTGTAAGCTGTTTTGAATATGCTACCCAATTTCCTTGAGAAACCACTTCATACTGTTCCTGTGGCTTAACACACAATCCTAATATAGCTAACAGTGTTAAACAAATAATTTGAATAGAATGATAATTTTCCATAGCTTCAACAAAAAACAGAGTGGCAACTATAAAAAGAACACTAACAAGAAAAACATTCTTCTCATATTCATATGCCGGAACCTTTTCCATATCCTGCGGCATTAATGAATCCGCATTTAAAAACCTTGAACTCCTTTGAGCGCCAAGTTCATTTAAAAGTACCTGAAAATAGGCAGCACACTGTAATCCTATCAGTATTATACCGTTGATATTTCTTCTCCAAATAAGAAAAACGCCTGATGCCATAACGAGCACATGAAACATACTGCTAAAAAATAATAGGGTATTGATATCAGAACTTTCATTTACTCTAAACAACCATTTCATAGTGGAATAAACATATACTAATATGGATTTTAAAATAATGCTGACAAATTCTGATAAATGATGCATAGCCGCTGCAGATTCTTCCCCAGGACCAAATAGTACATAAATCAACTGTAAAAATAAAATTCCTTCTAAATATAATGTATACCGAAATAATTTCTTCTTTTTCCCCTTATAACTAAGCAACAGCGGTACAAATAAAACAGGAATCAAAATAAGAAATGTTCCCTTTGATGCAACAAGCAGCCCTGATAAAGCCATCCATGGCCATATACTCTCACTATCTTCACCCAACCAATAAACAAACAGTAAAAGAATACTCCCAAAGTAAGTCATATTTATAAAAAATATCATTTGAGAATGTACAACCAAAAGCTGTGAACATCCGAGAATAATTGAAAATGTAAATCTGGCACAAAGAGACATTTTACTGTCAAATTGATTCAATGTTATAAATGATAGTATCAATGAAATAACAGAAACAGATATGAGGGCATAGATCAATGGGGCAAATTGTACCAAATTGAAAACCCTTATTATCAAGATTGAAATAATTCTTGGTAAAATCGGTAAATATCCTGCATCATCCTGCAAAATTCCATTCCACCCATTTAAAAATATGTTCCCTAAATAAACTCCTGGCACCTCATAATATGCCTCGCCTGAAAGTACAGTTGCTGTATATTTTAATGTAATCTGCAGCGCAATGATAATGGCAGTCAGCCAAAAAACACGTTCTGTATTTTTCCCAGATAGAATAATCCAACAGGCTATCATCCCTGCAATCACAGATGCTATTAACAGTAAAATTTTCCCGTAACAATATGGAAGATTATACTGCGTAATTATAGAGCATTTAATACCTATTTCTGAACTGTCTGTTATACTTCCAAGGGTTAAATCTTTTGTCAAAAATACAAATATATCGTCATCTGTATCATTGAGCACGGATAGGGTAAAAGAATCTGCCGATAAATTTGAAGGACTGATATAATAATATTTTTCACTATCTACAGTAACAGGAAAAGACTCTTTATATCCATTCTGTTCTATAATGATGGTTGTCTTAGTACCCCCCCCCGCAAGATAAATACCAATTTTCTGTACCAGATCGTTTAAATAGAAATTCTGTGTAATATTTCCGTGCTTCAGAAGAAGTTTACCATCATCCATATTTTCGTCACATATATATGTGGATTCGCGGCCAAAAGAATTTGTTATAATTGTGAAGTTCGGCAAAAATAGAAGAAAAAATATCGCACTCACAAATCCTATATTCAACCATCTCACATTATGAAACTTTTTACGAATTTCTGTCATGATGCAACGGCTCCCTTTTATTTGAAATGCTAAAAACAGCGATTAACAGCATAATAGCTACTCCTATAATGCTAATGAAAATACCTAGACGCAAACCTGGAACTGAATACCTCAATTCTATTACATGATCGCCTTCAGGAATAATTGCCCCTAAATAAACATAATTCAACTTTTGTGAATTTTGCAGTTCACCATCTATATAGATCTTCCAGCCGGAACTATAAGGAACAGAAAAACAAATCCACTTATCATTGGAAACAGATATATTCCCTTTTACGTATCTGTCTGTCATTTCCTCAATATTTAAGGATTCAAAGGATAGTTCTTCAATATAACGGTCATAAGAATCCAATCTTTGAGCATATACTTCTACCTGATTTTTAATATCATCTAATGAGTATTCGCCTGGAGATAAAAATTGTACAGAGCAAATATACTCCCCCCCCCTGCTTCTTGTATCCGAGATTAATTAGCACATTGTTTCTGTTGATTTTGTGAAATTCTCCTTTATGATACTGAATAGCCTGTTTTTCTATTCCGCCACAAGAAGCATTAAAAACCTTGGTTTGATCATCAGGATAAATATCTTTAAATCTAACATATAATTCTGAATTATCAGAGCAAGTGATTTGTAAATCAATCCTGGCATTTTTCTTAAGGATATGAATTTTATCCCCTACGATATCAATCCCTTGGTTCTCTATGATTTCATAATCTAAATCAATAGTACTTATATGATAATCCGATATTTCTGAAATACTTTCTTCATTTTCAATAATCGGAACTTGCATCATTATTTCTTGAAGTCCCAAACCATTTAAATGCCCAACCTTATCCTGACTTATGCAGCTACCATTGGAGTATGTGTATCCAAAAGGTAGTGTACTATTATTGATATAAATATTTGTATCTTTGTAATACCCTTGGTTCTGTTTATATTCGCTATATCCATAAGGGATAAAATCCTCATTTTTCTCCGGAATAAGGTCATATTTGACATTTGCTAAAGCTAATGCCATACTTCTTCCATCCAATCCGGATATCTTATTATTCATTACATATCCATTATTTTCTGTTTTATTAAGATAATCACATATTTCTTTCATAAGCGATGAATGAAATACACTTGTCCCATTATATCCGTACCACTGAGGCAAATTCGTATTATATTCACCAGTATATGAATATTTTTCTACTCTGTAAAATGATGGGTCTTCTATACTTTCTGATGCACTATCCACGAATTGACCATAATATTCTGATAAACTACTGGAGGAATCTAAAAATTTATCCGTAACACGCCAAGTAGATATTACAAATAAACATAGGCAATTAACAAAAACTAGTGCTGTCAAAAACTCTTTTCTATACTTAAAACCGGATTTTACTAAAATAAATACAAATAAAGTAGTCAATACAAGAAACCATATAGCAAATGATTGCATTACTATGATTTTCTTTACAGAAAAATAAGCTAAAATATAAAACATACTGCATATCAGCGGTTTTAATAATACATTCAAGCTTCTACATTCCATTAAACTTTTAGATGCATAAACCATTCCATATGCTAAGAAAAAAATCATACCAAAATACCAATAATTACTGATATTGGCAAACCCTTTAGCAATCAGCCCCCACATCGGAATCATATATAATAGAATTGATAAAAGCATCATGCGCATCGCAGACAGTTCTGCTTTCGACTTTTCTGTTTTAAAAATCCAATATAATACTCCCCATATTATAAAAGCAGGAAGTATCATAAAAGTAGATGTTGATGGTTCAAAAGAGTCAAACATCATACTTACATATGTTTGAAAATCATAATGCCATAGTGAAACTGTTGATATAACTGTTTCCATTCTTGTTGAAATTTTAATGCCATATGCTGTAGGAATCAAAAATATCCCAGAAGCCGCAACCCCTAACATCCACCATTTTATAACAGAAAATATCCTTTTTATGCAATAAATAACGCATCCTTTTAAACTACTCTCAGGTATCCGTTCAATCACTGAGAAAAAAATATAAATAGCCATTACCAATGTTAACGGATAAAAATATGGTACATGAAGCAAAACCGTTATTGCTATGACAATGCTGAAAAGAAGTCCCTTATTCTTATCTAATATTCTATCTATTGATATAAATAATAAAGGCATAACAACCATTACATAGCCAAATTCTACCTGTAATATAGAATAAAAGGAATATCCTGTAAAAACATATACCATTGCTCCAATAAGTATTGCATTTATGTTGCATCCTTTAAGGATATCCTTCCTTTTGCAAAACAGTATAAAAAAAATTCCGGAAGTGTATGTTTGCAAAATGTAATAAAACAAATATAAAAAAACATATTGGTTATCTTCGACTAATAAACCTAATATGTTCCTTATCCCCCAATAGAAAAAGCGGAAAATAATATTGTTGTCAATTAAACTGTAGTGAAAATAATAATGAGTATCTCTTATTAATAAATTTTTTAAAAATTCTGCAGACGATTTCAATTCTATTATATTTTGTGAAATACCATCATCTAACCAAACAAATGTTTTCCTCTTCAATGCAAAGATAATAAATACAGCGATTGCAAATATCACATAATTCAATGAGTATACAAAATAAATATTATTATTTGAAATTACTTTTTTTTCTTTTTTCATCAATATTTTTTTACCCATTAATCTTGAAATAATTCTTCATAATCGAAATTTGTATAGAACCGCTCTATATTGTTACAATAATCAAGATAATTTTCTTTTGTAAGCAATCCTGTTCCATCATACATCCATTGTAATATTTTCGAGTTAATATGCTCACTATAATGCATAGTATCTTTATAATTATTTAAATTACATGTTAACTCAAACTTATCGTTAAAAGAGAATAACCGAATATTATCGTATTCCAATAAAAGTTCAATTGCAGTCTTCTCCAGCGCTAACTGCCGCTCAATCATTCCATTTTGATTTAACGAGTCCCAATAATAGATACTATAAGGAGTGAAAAATAAATAAAAGGTAATATCAGGATGAGCAGAAATTAAATCTACAACATTTTGTTGCAGATTATCTTTCATCAATTGTACATCATCTACACTTGCCTGAATTTTTTTAGAGGAACCTGTTTCTTTCCTCGTATACGTATTTAACACTGCTTCCCGGCCAAAAGTCTTTCCTTCTGTCCAATTACTATAAGTATCAAAATCAGTTGTTTTTCTACCAGATTTTGTATATGAAATAACATTTAAAGTATTGTTTATAAGTATCTCCTTATTTAAAAAATAGTATACATCATTCCAGGGATTATCATCATACAAATATGTTGGATAAGAATCAAAACGTTTCCAATCTTTGTCCTTATAAAATCTATCACAATCTAATCCTCGAATAATATAACGAATATCTGGATTAGCAGCAATAGCCTGTTCTAAATTTTCATTAATTTCTTTAAATCCAGCACCTGAAAAACAAACCTTAATAGAATTCACTCCAAAAATCGAATCAAACTCAGATGCTTTAAAATTTTGAGTCATAGATGTTCCTGTAATTATTGCATCATATTCAAAATGTTTTACAATACCATCATTTTGATATCGCTCATTTTCAATTGGATATTGAAGCGTTTTTAATGGGGCATGATAATGGAAAAAGGGATCTATGATAAAGGTTATTCCCCCTAAAATCATTAAAGTAACCACGCTTAAAGTAAGACTTAACATAACCCATTTTTTCTTGCTTTCCATTAGTGATCTCTCCTAAAAATTAAAGTAAAGAAATGTACTGATACCAGAAAAAGAAAGCACACTCCAAATCAATAAAGTTGCTATTAATATGCTATTCTTGATTGTTGGTGAAAAACGTTCCATTCGTTCATACGCATTTGAGCAGCCTAAAATTCCAAAAATAGCGATTGTAAAAAATAAAACAAAAAAGAATAGTCAGTGCCTGAGTAAGATAGATGTCTGTCACGGTAACTGTT
>OFGX01000432.1_pt1 | contig 33059 bp, 26 predicted proteins | sample 1521831 | NCBI WGS metagenome assembly OFGX01 (sample SAMEA3504080, study PRJEB24116) | mouse gut metagenome | biome: mouse gut; feature: mouse-associated habitat; material: faeces | place: Denmark | collected 2011 | reverse complement strand
TGATTATACATCAATTCCTTGCGTTTGAGGTGTCAACTAAAATGATACAACATCAGATTGTATTCTCTGGGACGGATCAGAATATAGTGATTTTTGGAAAGGCGGTGGTGGCTTGTGCAGGAAACTTTAATAAGTATACTGCAGGATATGGGGATGGAGATAGAGCAAGTCCTGAAGGAAGATGGGGAACAGGAAAAAATCTATAGGATTATGGATCGGGAAAGGTTGATTTTCCTGATTGATGGAGGTTTGAATAGCATCCCAGATATTGACAATTATGTGAACAAGCTGATGGATTTGGTTACTTATGGGAGGTTGCCTGTGGATGATAAATCTGTGGTAGAAATCAGGGGAAAGTATTCAATGCGGGAGATATTGTGGGATATTTATGGAATCTTTGTAAACCGTGTGTCAGAGACATGCCGTGGAATGGAAGGTGAGGAGATTTACCGTATACAGAGGGATAATCATCTGATAAAACGGTATATTGTCCAGGGGATAACAGAGAAAGATATTGCGACAAAGATATTATTTATTGTAAGGACAGAAGAATACATAGACGGGTTTCTTTGCAAGCTAGATTATGGTTTTGATGAGAAAGACTATTGTAGGAGAATGTGTGATTCCAAGCAGGAGGCTGAATATGAAATTCCGTATAATGCGGGAACTTATAAAGAACTTATAGCTATATTGCAGGAAATGAACAGTGAGACTTTTGGAGATGAAGCTGATGAGAATAAGTGAGATCTGGATTAAAAATTTTCGCGGATATGGAGAAAACCTGGACGAAAAAGGGGAATTTTATAAATTTATAGATTTGGAAAAGCCTGATATCGTCTTGATGACGGGGCATAACGGTTATGGGAAGACAAGTTTTTATGAAGCAATTGAGTGGTGTCTTACAGATGACATCAGGGCATTAAGAAAAACGACTGAAGATGTCAACCAGAAAACAACATTAAAGAAAAGTCATTATTTGAAATTTCAGAGTACCTATGATAAACGAGACAGGGAAGTTGTTGTAAAAATTGTGTTTAGTGATGGAAGTTCCCTGATGCGTAAAACATGGTATGATTCGTTGCATGATGATAAATATGCAAGTGAGATTTGTTACGATGGAAATTGTCAGAAAGAATTCAGTGATGTTTCGGAATTTATAAAGGCGAAGACTGGGCAGCGAACGGATCAGTTTTTTAGGCTTAACTTTTGTGGACAGGCATTTTCAGGTGATTTGGTTCGGGACACATCTGCAAAAGACAGAGGAAAAATTTTATCGGGTTTTTTGGGAATGGACGATATCAGTAAAATTCAGGAATTGGCAGCATCAAAGCGAAACCCGTTGCTTGGTAAGAAATTAAGTGATGTTAATGGAAAAATTGAGGAAAATAAAAAGGTAAAGAAAAGGTTAGACGCCTTTTTTCAAATAAATCAGTGGGGAAGTATAACGGACTATCAGAAACTGGTCAGTAATGAAATAGCATCGGCAAATCGTATGAGGGAAGATTTTAAAGCAGCAAATATTGCAGTGGATTTCTGCTTTGAGAAAGACACGATATCTGATATTGTTATTTCAATGAAACAATTACGGATTTTAAAAGAAAGACTTGTTATATTTATTGAACAGGATAAAGAATTAAAGATAAGATTAATCAAGAATTGTCTGGTAAAAAAGTATAAGAGCAATCAGTCTTTTTTGCACGAAGCGAAGTTAGTAAATGAGTCAGATATTGTAAAACTCCGAAAGGATTTGATGAGATATACTGAAAAGGAACATGATTATAAAGTTATCATTGAAGATTTGGAGAAGAAGCGCACAGTACTGGAAAGGAAAGAATTTTTTGTTCCAGATAATAAGAAAGTGGTATATTTGTCAGAGATGATGGTGTATGAATATGAAAGAGACAGAAAACTGCTTAATGACCTTTATTTAGAAGGAGAGAAATATGGCTTAAAGTTGGAAAGAAAACAGAATGGGCAAAATATTAGGAGGTTTTTATATTATACGGAAGTTTATCGTAATTGGAATGATACATTTCAGGCTGTACTGGAAGAAAAAGAGAAGGTTTTAAAAATGGTAGTGGGAATTCAGGATGGTCAGAGGGAAATACTTTTGAAAGTTCAGGAGTATGTAAACGCGCAGGATTTGCTTGAAAAGTGTCCGGTATGTGGGGGAACAGAGTTTTATAATGGTGAAGAGGATGCAAAAGCAAAATTACTTAGTATTATAGGGAAGACGATATCAGATGGAAATGAAGAGGTAAAGGCATATTATGAGGAAATATTACTGTGTAGGAAAAGGATACATAGAATAGAAGCAAGTTATAGGAAGCGGGTGTGGGAAAAATTTGTATCTAAGAGAAGAGAACTAGTTCAGGATATAAATCAATGTATAAAGATAATTTCAGAAAAACTGGAACAGATTATACAATGCAATAACAAAATGAGAAATAGTGTTATGAAATATTGGGGAAAGATTCAGGAAAAAGTAAGCATATATGATTCATTTGTGCAAAAATATGAGGTGGGGAATGAATCGCTTGGCTTGAGGATAAAACATGCAAGAACAGCAAATCTAAGGATAAAAACAATTTTGACAGAAAGATTTCAGGTACAACCAGATAAGATAGAAGAGCTGGAAGTAGGAGAGATAAAAGGATTTAGACAGCTTATAAAAAAGCTGTATTTGGAAAAGAAAGCTTTAGATGCTGTTTTGGGCATTTTGAAATATGACCTTGGAGAAGAGAACCTAAATCTTCTTCAAGGATATGCCGTAGCTGATGTTGAAACAGAGCGATTGGAGAAGAAACAGAAGCTTTACCAGGACGCAATCTCTTTCCGGGAACATGTAAATCAAGTAGCAAAAGACATAGAAAAAGAAATGATACAAAACTATATAATGGATAACGAAATGATCAATTTGGTATTTGAGTTTATCAATCCACATCCATTTTATCGTCAATTCCGAATCATGAAAAGCGGTGCTGAAACAAATATGGTTCCAGTTGGAAAAAATGGAGGGAATATTTATTTAGATCATTTATTCAGTGAAGCGCAACTCCGGGTTCTTTCACTAAGCATTTTTCTTGGGTTAAGCTTATCTGCTAAGAATAATGATTTTGGTCAGATTTATATTGACGATCCGGTACAAAGTATGGATGACATTAATATGGTTTCTTTCATTGATTTATTACGTGCTTTAAAAAGGTCTAATAGTGTGGACAAAAATTTTATTATTGGTACACATGATTTTAATTTTAGCAAGCTGTTGAAAATAAAATTCAGACATCATTCGTATGTGGAATATTATTTTGACTCATATACAAAAGAGGGGCCTAAGTTTGTAAAAAGGAAAAATGTGGAAATTATGGCTTGAAATATAAAAATAATATCTTTGCTTGAAAAATGCTTTGTAATATTGTGGTCCATCGTAGCTATCTGTATCCGTCAAGCATATATGTGGCGGTGTAAATCTAACTGCACACTTTATTTTTCTGTGTAAGGAGTACTACATTCGAAGAAATATTGTAAAAAGGGTGGGTCAGCATTTATAACACGAAGAAACAGACCGAACGTAAAAGAAGCAGCAACTGCACAGGTAATTATGGAGAAAAACCAGCCGCAGATAAGGGAAGAGATGCAGGATGCCATCAAGGACATCTTTGGCCCGATGTTTGAGGCCATGTTTCAAGATGAGATGAAAAGTGGAATGGCCGTCTCGTAGCCAATTAGGTGTTTGTCCGTAACCATCATGTCAAACTGCCTGCTAAATTTTCCGGTTATATGGATGTAACTTTGATTTTCAGTCAGTTGTGTCTATAATCCGTTTTTTAAGATGCAGTGGAATATCAGATTTGGTATACCACATAATCGTATATAAGCCCTGATATCCGCATTGAATTGCGGATCACCAGGGCTAATTATTAATTGCAATTTGAATGGATACCAGCTTTTAAACTTTAATTATTCTGCCTGCGGGTGGCTCTTGTCATATCCGGCCGGGACATTTTTAAGCGCCGTTCCCCGTAGCGTAAAATATTTCTGAAATTCATGAACTTTGATAATGGCTTCTAAATCTTTCCCATTTTCAACAATATAGTCCCGTACCATCTTTGTTGCGTCCTTGAACATATCCGCAAACAGGCCGCCTAAAAAGGACTGATTGCCAGGTTTTATCATAAGATAATAACCAACGGGGATCGGAAGCTTTCCCTGAGAAGAAATATGTGTGCAGTACCATTCCCGATTTTTATTCCCGCTTAAATCAGTAAGATATTTTAAAATAAGTTTTGTATTCATTTGCAAAATCTCCTTATGCGTTTCTGACAATGGAAAAGGAAGCGCCGTCTAAAAATTTCTGGATAAATTCTTTCAGGCTTTCCGGAGACTGATAGGTTTTGTAAAATGAGAACTTCTGCGAAAGATCGTCAATATCTTCCATTGCCTCCTTTACATCCACCATTGTTTCCGTAGGGACAGCAGTTGTAAATGCTAACTGTGCAGGACTGATTCTGTGATTTTGAACGGCATAATTTACCCTGTTTGCGCAGCGGCATGTCCCATTCCCATATTCACCGCAGTATTCTGTTAAGAACTCTGCCATTTTCCTGCGGATTCTTGAAAGCCGCTGGCGATAGGCTTGAGGGGTGATATTCAAAATATCGCCCGCAATGCGGCTGTCTACCTTGAACATTGTTCCTAAAATAAAGATACATCTGCTTTCCGTATCAAGACACTGGAGCATAACGTTCGTACAGGACAGCTTGAGTTCTTCTGCTAAAATGGATTTTTCTACATTTTGGGTTAGATCCGGTACATCGTCAATTTTTCCGTTTTTAATGTCATCTCCATAAAATTCAAAGCTGAGGGGGAATTTTGCGAACATGTGCTTCTGATAGTTTTTCAGATGGTTTGACGCAATGCAAAATACCCAGGTGGAAAAGGCGCTTTCCCCTTTGAATGAGGACAGATGGGTTATGATCTTCAACAAGATATCCTGTGTGGCATCTTCGGCGTCAGGGAACGTGCCAAGCATACGCAAAGACAGATTAAATACGAGATCTTGCACGCTGAGGATAACGGTTTCCAGAGATTTTTTATCTCCGGCAACGGCTTTTTCAATGAAAGCCAGTAGTTCTTCATTCGTTCTATTTTTCATGGCTTTTTACCTCCTATATATGATTAGACAACCGGGAGACGGTCGTGTGACAAAAAACGGTAATTCATATGTATTCCTGAAGCAGATATAAGATATTTTATTATAATTTGTTTATGCGAAGCGTACAAGTATATGAAATGAGGGTTAGACAGAACAAGTAATCAGATCATGTTTGAAAAATAAATATTGTGCAAATTTACAATTTATACAGATACGATAACATTGAAAAACTGTCTTATTTCAAATCATTTTACGCGAAAACCAGCTTGGATATAGAATGATTTTTCGATCGCTCATTGCATTTTTAGGAATTGCTCAACTGCATGGGATTTTCAAACACGTTCTGGTGAAAGACCTGCATTTACATGATTTACAGTACAATTTGTTAGTACTACAGCGAACTATAAGGAGTGGATGGCAAAGGGGCCGTCAGTCAGAGGGAAGGGTGTGCGGCTGGATCTGTGTTCAGGGCATTGCTGTGGATCGGACGGGATGCTTAAGAGCCCCTAACCCCCATCACAAGGCTAAAGCCGCACGCCCTCCTCCTTTGACTGACTACGGTTTTGGCTGGCCTACAGGGGTCATTCCGGTATAATGCCGACACAAAAAGTTGTGGTAAAGGGCTGCACCCATTCGGAAGATTTGGGAAACGGAAGCCACTTATCGTGAAGCTTGCCAAAACCGCATCCCCTGTCCTTTGGCTGACGGAACTTTGCCAATGTTGTTCGTTTAAGGGACATTCGTCATCAAAGTCACTGAATGCCGGAAAGATAAACATCAAAAAAACAACCGATATTTATGAAAAAATCGGTTGCTGATTTGCTTTCTTGAAAGACCTGATTCGGATATAATATGTTTTTCCTTTCTTTTATTTGCTAATCGTATATTGATTTTTGGATGCGGACTTTAATTTCTTTACCGTTGCTTTTTTGAAGTTTGAAGATGTGCTATACTAAATTTCATAACCGGTGATTTTGGCAGTTTTGGCCCACTTAGCGGCAATTTTCTTTGGCTTATTATTCTTAGCCGATTTTAATTTGGGTGATGTTAAACGATATATTGCGTTATCGCTGCCGTATTCCCCGGTTATATCTTTATAAGCCGCTTGGATTTTGCAGCCGTACATAGTCCCGTTTTTTGATTTGGCCGACGTATCCGTAAAATTTGTAAAATTGTTAGATTTTCCAGAAATAAATGAAACTAAATTGGATGACGAATAAAAATTTGCGGATTGTTATTTTTGCAGTTCAGTCTTACATGGGTAATCATATAAAGAAATAAGCCAAAATCTCGTTTTAGATTGAGAAACATATTATTTATGTTATAATAAGACAGTATAGTTGAAAAGAAAGCAGGATGCGAAGTTCTGAAAGATGCCCTCAAGTCTAACGAAAGAGGGTGGCGCTGATGAGCGTGATGGAAATATTGACATTATTGCTTGTAATATTTACAGCCCTGTCATACATAGACAATCATAAAAAGAAATAAGCATCCCTGACCGACCAAAGTTGAGGATGCTTATTTCTATAAGTCAACTTAACTGAGGGCAAATCGGAACTTTGTGTCCGATCAACCTTTCTGATTCGATTATACACTAGGGCTGCTTGTTTTTCAAGTAGCCCTTTTTAAATTTAATCTCTCTCTATCTCATTTTATCACACAACACCAAAAGTTGAGCAAAAAATGAGTCAGGGCTTGACAATTCTCTATTTTCCTTTATAATAAAACATTGGAAAAGCCCATAAAATCAAAGTTTTTCCAAAATAAAACGGTGAGTTCGAGACCTTCCTCACCTAAAACAAAACTAAAGGAGACAAAAGAATATGAGAGACAAGAAAGTACTGTTGACCACCCAGGCGGCAATGATTGCCGCGCTGTACGTTGTATTAACCCTGCTTGCAAATGCGCTGGGTTTAGCGAATTACGCCGTACAGGTACGCTTTTCCGAAGCGCTGACCATTCTGCCGTTTTTCACACCGGCAGCCATACCCGGCCTCACTGCAGGATGCATTTTAAGTAACCTGCTGACCGGATGTATGCCGCTTGATATCGTATTTGGAAGCCTTGCAACGTTGCTTGGCGCGGTCGGGACATATCTGCTCCGTAAGCATATGTGGGCGGCTCCGCTTTCCCCCATTGCGGCGAATACCATAATTGTTCCGTTTATCTTGGCATATGTATACCGGTTTGAAGGGTCTATACCGTATTTTATGCTGACCGTTGGCATAGGGGAACTTATTTCCTGCGGGATTTTAGGAATGATCCTGCTCGGCGTATTGAATAAATACAAAAACGTACTGTTTACAAAAGCAATCGGATAAATAAAATAAGCAAACAAAAACACAGGCAAAGCATAGGAATTTGCCTGTGTTTTTCTATAAAATTGGCTTAAAGCCTCTTCTTTAACATATCCGGATGCGTTGCAAAATCCAGCGCCGTCTCTGCCGTAATACGTTTCGCCTTGTACAGGTTCAGAAGGCTTGTATCCATGGAAATCATATCCGCGCTTGCCGAAGAATAGATTAGGCCGTCTATCTGCGGGACTTTATTGTCGCGGATCATATTGCGGATGGCGGGCGTTACGCTCATAATTTCAAACGCCGGAACCATCGTCCCGTCAACGGACGGTACAAGCTGTTGTGAAACAACGGCCTGTAAAACCATGGAAAGCTGGACGGCAATCTGATGCTGCTGGTTCGGCGGGAATACGTCAATAATCCGGTCAATCGTATTGGCTGCGCCTATTGTATGCAGTGTGGAGAAAATCAGGTGCCCAGTTTCCGCTGCGGTCATTGCAACCTGGATCGTTTCGTAATCACGCATTTCCCCAAGCAGAATAACGTTTGGGCTCTGCCTGAGCGCAGCGCGCAGCGCAGTGACATAACTGTCCGTGTCAACGCCAATTTCGCGCTGGCTTACGATACTGCGGTTGTGCCGGTGCAGAAATTCCAGCGGATCTTCGAGCGTAATAATATGCTTGTCAAAGTGCTGGTTAATATAATCTATGATACAGGCAAGAGAAGTTGATTTTCCGCTGCCCGCTGCTCCGGTAATCAGTACCAGGCCCTTTGGAAATTTGGCAAAATCAATGATTTTGTCCGGAATGCCAAGCTGAGCGGGATCCGGAAGCGAGAAGGTAATGATCCGGATAACGATGGAAAGCGTGCTTCTCTGTTTGTAAGCGCTGACACGGAAGCGGGACAGCCCCGGGATAGCAAAAGAAAAGTCGTCGTCGCCGGAATTGTTTAAAATATCCATGGAACGGTTGTCTGCTAATTCGTATATCTGCGAAATAATGGCGGCGGTATCGTCCGGCAGAAGCCGATCTTCCCCGATCCGGATAACAGATCCCTGCTGCCGCATGGAAACCGGAAGCCCGGCAACGATAAATACGTCGGAAGCCCCTTGCCCGACCGCTTTTTCCAGTAAACTGATTGCATTTAAATCCATAAACGCAGCCTCCTTATAATAAATTATTGAATGAGTTGTAATGTGTTGTCGCCTTCCCAGTCTTTGGTATGGATAACTTGCCAGGACAGAATTTTGTAATAAGAATCTGCGGACTCTTCTTTGATCTGCTGGGGAGAACGTATGGCGAGCCGCACCGAAAGCGCCTGCGAGTCGTTGATATCCACCTGATAGGCCAATGTAAGCTGCCCGTCCGTCTCTTCCGCAGTAGTAAAACCGGCGGTTTCTTCGGATACCCGGGCGAAAAATTCAGCGGTATCTGCAGTTTTGCTGCCGGTATCCGCCAAAATCCGGTCTGTCTGCGCCAACAATTCCTCTGCTTTGTTTGAGGCGGCGTAATATCCGGTCAGCTGCGCCTGCATTTTCTGGCCAAGACGGGCGTCGCTGGCAGCGGATGACAGAGAGAGCGCGGCAAAGGTTACCATACACAGTACGATAAAAATCATTATCAATGATATGGTTCCGATATTTGTAACAGGTAAACTCTTTTTTTTCATAAACGGACACCTCTATAAGCAATCAGGGCTGGTTTGGCGCATGCAGCTTTAGTTCCAGGGAATAAATAGACGTTTCGTCTTCTGCTGCATCATAAACAAAGATCTGGAATGGAGTAATATCATCCTGTACGGTTGTTTGCAGAATCTGCATATAATATGCGCCGGTCTCTTTGGGACAGCTTTCCCAGTTTGTATCGTAGTAAACCGTAATGCCTGCCCCGTCTGCCGCTGCATCCGGATATTCGTCTAAGATGCACCCGGGGAACCGGCTGGCGTTGGTTCGGTACGAGTTTTTCAGCAGTTCCGCGGCATTGCCCGCTTGATTAACCGCCATATTCAGTTCTGCAGCGGAAACGCTCATGCGGCGGGACGCGGCAAACATCCGAAGGCATACCGCGCCTGCTAATGAGAAAAACAGTATGGCAAACATCATTTCCATCAAAAACATCCGGGAGTGGCTATTGGAAGAACGGTTCATAGCGTACTCCTTTCCGAGGCAAACAGCGTAAGCGTATTCCCTTCCGCGTCAACCGAAGTAAAGCGGAATAAGCCCTCGTTTGTTTCCTCTACGGTGAAATCACGGATTGCCATAATGTTTTTGCCATCCGCTAAATAGGCGTCGGCGTCACTGCGGATGAAAAGTTCCTTTAACATGCCGTCGTGCGCATAAATATATGTGGTATAAAGGACGTTATTTAAATTGCTTTCCATGGCCAGGCAGTCCTGTCCTTCTAAGCTTTGAACCGAAATCGCACCTCCGGCGTCGTTCTGGCGGAATTTTTCGCTGATGTAAGAAAGGGGTATGCGGGCGCTGTAATTGCTGTTCGCATCGGCCGTCTGCCTGCTGTAAATATTTGCCGCAAGCATAAGGACGGCAAGGAAGGATGCTGCAAACACAAAAAATACTGCAATTGGAAATACAAGATCAATGACATGGTTCTGGCGTGTACCAAATTTCAATGAAAACCCTCCTCTTTATTTAGCCTTTCTTCTGATGATAGTAACATCCGGCAAAATGTTTGCGCCCATTGGCTGATAGTCGATAAAATATTTGTCCTCATTGTAAATCAGGCCGTAATTCTCCTTTAAATATGCAAGGCTCGCCGGATAGGAGCCTTCCACAGCGTAGCAGTAGGTAATTCCGCGCGTGACGGCAGTTTCAAGCGTCTGTATTTCTTCTTCGTTTGTCCTTGCAGATAAGGAAGAAACCGCAAACCAGAACAACAGGAATACGGCTGCAAATACAGCGGCAGAAATGAGCAAACTGCGGGAAGATGATTTTTTGGTCGTAAAACGGTGCTTCATAAAAACCGCCTCCATTATATTGATTCACAATTACCTTATAAGCCTGCCATAATCCCCATAAGCGGCAGCATAACAGATAACAGGATAATGCCGACAATTACGGAAAGGATAATGACTAAGGTCGGTTCAATTGCTGCAATCATGCCGCTGATACGCGCATCAATATCTTCCTCGTACTGGAGGGAAATTTTGGACATGACTTCGTCAAGTACGCCGGTTCGTGAACCGATAGCAGCCATCCGGGCATAGGATCCGGTAAAGACGCCGTGCTCAAGAAGCGCTTCGCAAAGATCCTGCCCTTGTGAAACCGCGGTTTTGCATTGATCCAGGCGGTTTTTGAACGCTTCCTGGTCGGTTAGCTGTATGGCGAGGTTTAAGCATTCTTCCGGCGTCAGGCCGCTGCTTAAGGTAAGCGCCATACCGTTGGAAAAGCGGTAAGCGGCAATTTTGTGGGAAAGTTCGCGGCTTTTCGTAAATTTATCCAGAAAAGAACGAAGAAGCTTCTGGCCGCCTGAAAATCTGGCAATGTAAACGGCAAACGCAATCAGCGCCACAACCAGAATTGCAAAAAGAATAAAGTTGCGGTTGATAAATGTGCCAATGTTTAGAACAATACGGGAAAATCCGGTCATTTCCGTGCCAAGCTGCCCGAATACCTGATTAAAGACAGGCATGACTTTGGTTATTAAAACCAAGATAACCAATACCATCATGACAAGCATAACCAGAGGGTATGTAACGGCGTTTTTGATGGTCTGCGCCAGGCTGGCTTCCTTTTCATAGTATCTGGCAAGCGAGTCCATGACGTCGTCCAATTTACCGGTCTGTTCGCCAAGCTGTACCATATGGAGCAGGTAATCAGGGAAAACGTTCGTCTGTTCAAGAGACTCGTATAATGAACCGGTCTGCATCAGGGTTTCCTGGATTTGTGACAACAGTTTTTTTTCGTCCTCCTGCCCGGCGTCCTCCATCATCAGGGTAATCCCTTCGATAGAAGAGATGCCTGACTTTAAGATAAGCGCCATCTGTGAGCAAAAGGAGGCGGCTTCCATGTTGGAAAAAGGCGTTAAAGTTGTTTTGCCCATACAATCTCCTTTCCGGAACACCTGATAGGACAGGCGTTACAGGATTTTTTTCTGATTCATATAAAAGAAATGTCAGTAGGAATATTTTACTACATAATTGGAACCGTCGCCGATATATTTCCCGACAGCGGAACGGTCGTTGCTGGCAGCTAGGGTAGGATCCATTAACGTCCAGGTATTGCCGTTAAATTCAATGATTTTATCAATCCAGCCGATATCTGCGATATATGTGCTGATCCAGGCGTGGTATGCCTCGCCGGAATAACCTACTTCCAGCTTGGTTGGAATCCGCTGGGAACGGAGCATCGCGCTCATAACGGCCGCATAGTCGAAACAAATCCCTGTTCCGCTGGCAAGCGTTTCGTCCACGACTGGAAGGTAGCCGTAACTGACGTTTGCGGCTTTTTGTTCGTCGTAGGTAATTCCTTCTATAATATAATGGTAAATATTCTCAATCACTTCCAGATCGGAATACGTATCTTTTGCAAGTTCGCTTCCCTTGGCAACCGTGTTGCAGCCGGGGGTGAAATTTACGTATTGGTTCGGGTACAAAAACGGGCCAAATTCATTGGTAATTGTAACGCTCAAATCGGTGGAAAATGCAAGCGCATACATATCGGCGTTTGCGTTTTCCAGAACCTGAACCTGGTAATTGCCGCTGCCGCAGGTAAGTGGGAACGTTTCGTATTCCTGGCCTCCGGAAAGCAGGTATATGTATTCCGACTGGTTCGGGCCGGCTATACGCAGCTTAACCTTAGCGTTGCTTCCGGTATATTTGACCATGATATAGCCTTCTTCCGCATGGGAAGCGTCAATGGAAGTCAGGTCATTTCCGTAAACGGCGGTACCGGATGCTTCCGGAACCAATGCCTGCGGCGTATTGTCCCGCGGAGGGACGGAAGGATCCGCTTCGGCTTGATTACCGGAACTTTTTGAACCGCCGGAACTGGTATTGGCCAGCGGGCTTTTGGGCATATCCGGCATATCTTTGCCGGAACATCCAAAAAGGAGGAGGCTTGACAGGGACAAAACACAAATCAAAAATGTTTTGGGTAAATGTTTCATGCAGGCCTCCTTCTTTTTAATCATTCTGTAAATCATCGTCATTGTTTTTCAGTATAGCATAATATTGGCAAAAGGGCAATCCATTTGTTTAAGCCGGATACCGCAGAAGTAACAGTTCACTGGAGCTGCGCAGTCCGCAGCCGATACAGCACAATAGCAGGGATTCCGGCTCCTGTGCCGGGTTACTCTGCCGTATCGACATATACAACGCTGGAATCTCCCTGTTTTGCCTGTTCGAGCACTGCCGTAGCCAGTTTCTGAAAAGAATTGTATGAGGACGTAGCGCCGGACAGGGCGTCTAATTGATCGGTTGCCTGTTTTTCCAGCAGCTGTCCCGCATATTCTCGGGTATATTCGTTTGGATAGGTTCCGTTGGAGTGAAGCATATTCTGCATATAGGCGTTATCCCAGCTTTTGATAAATCCGCTGGCATTTTCCGCATTGTATTCCACAGAAACAATACTGCCGCCTTTTACCATAATGGTAATGTATTCTTTCCAGCCAAAGTTAAATTCTGCAGCCTGTGCCGTGTAATATCCGTCCTGAAGACCTGTTTTTTCCCCGCAGCCGGCCAGCGGCAACGCCGCCAGCGCTAAAATCAATAGCAGGCATAATATCCGTTTCATTGTTCCTGTTCCCCCTTCACTACAAATTTTTTCACCTGGGCCCGAAGCGATTCCGCTTCTTGTTCCAGCAGCCCGCTGGAATGCTTCGTCCCAACCGCATTCTGCAGGTTCCGGTCGGCAATTGCGGAAATGTGTTCAATCCGCTCTTCCATAACGGCAATCGCGTTTTCCTGTCCCTCTACCGCTGCGACCAGTTGATCGGTAATGGCGCTGATCTGGCCGGAAACGGCGGAAATATCTTCTAAGGAGCCTGCCGTATCGGCAGTCAGTTCCACGCCTTTTTGAATAATATGTTTGGTACTGCTTACCATATCCGTAGCGCTTTGCGCGGCCTCGGAGCTTTTGGAAGCTAATTGTTTTACTTCGTCCGCTACAACGGCGAACCCTTTTCCGGCGGTTCCTGCGCGGGATGCTTCTACGGAAGCGTTAATGGCCAGAATGCTGGTCTGGAATGCGATATCTTCAATGGCTTTGGCAATTTTAGTGATTTCCTGGGCGTTTGTGCTGATGTTGTCCATTGCGCCGGAAAGGGACGCCATACGCGTGTTGGCCTCTCTGACGCAGCGGGTGATTTCTGCTGTTTTGGTTCGGGTCTCATCGCTGCTGTGGGAGACGTTGCCTAACTGTTCTTTGACATTGGAAACTTCGTGTACAAGCGCTTCCGTCGACTCGTTTTGTTCTACAGAAGCCTGATGCAGCTGCCCGGACTGATCGTTTAGTTCTTCCGACATATCGGCCAGGCGGGCGGCGGCGGAGCCAAAGCCTGCGATAGTTTCGTTCATAGATGCCAGGATCGTATGCAGGCTGGAGCGGATCAGGGCAAAATCTCCTTTATAATCTACCTGTGGTTCGACGAGCAGGTTGCCGCCCGCAACCTGGGTCAGAACCTGCTGGATATCCGATATGTAACGGTTGACGCTTTCTACGGTATCGTCTAATGTCCGGGTTAAAAGTTCTAATTCGTCTTTGGAATGCGTCAGGGTTACTTCAGTATGCAGATCGCCGTCGGAAAGGCCGAGCATCCGGTCTGTAACATGTTTAACCGGACGGGAAATCGAACGGGCAAGGCGGAGTACCAGTAAGATGGAAATGATTAGTACTGCTAAAGTAGATAAAATAGCGATCCACAGCGCCGCGCTGATTAACGGGTAGTAATCTGACTTTGGAACCTGGATCACCAGGGACCACTGCGTGCCGCGGATGGGAGAAAATGCGGCAAGCATCCGTTCGCCGTTTGCCGAAAACTCGGTTGCGCCGGTTTCTCCGGTGGTTACGCGGCTGACAGCCTCTTCATCATTGTCGCATAGCTGTACCAATGTGTTTTTAGCCAGGACCAGGGACTGATCCGGATGCCCGGTCAGCGTGCCGTCCTGGTTTACCATGTAGGCCATACCGCGTTTACCAAGGTTAATATTGCTGATAACGTCATTGAGCGTATCATACTTGTAAACGCCGATTAGGTATAAGACCGTTTCTCCGTCTTTTTTTACCGGCATTCCCATTTTGATGCCAAGTTTTTCTTCATAAATGGTGGAAGCATCGGTGGTCAGATTATCTGTTTCTTTCAGGAGCGAAAAGAAATTGCCTTCCAGATTCCGGGGCGCGTTATCTGTTCCCTGTACAAGCTTGCCGTCTAAGTCATAAAGCGCAATCGTATACAGTTCGTAAGTCTCCGCAGCTTCTGTCAGTATTTCCGTCCGTCCGGCTTTTGCCTCAGCGGGATCCGGTGCAGTGATGCGGGAATCGGCTGCAAGCCCCATCATACGGTCCGCTAACATATGGATATTTGCCTCAACAGTTTTAGCTGACTGCCGCCCCATTGGCTGCAGGCTGTCCAGCAAAATGTTTACGGCCAGCTTCTGCATGGAAAATGTCATAATGACACAGCAGACAAAGACCAAAACCAAAATATTTAAAGTTGTGCTGCTTAATATTCTTATATTGAGGCTTTTTTTGATGCCCCGTCTGTGAAAATCTGTTTTCTTCCCGGACATATGTTATCTCTCCTTTCCTGTCTCAAAAACTTCAATCATTTCTCCGGTTAAGCTGATGGCAGGCTCCGAACGTTCCCGGGGAAGGTTTCCCCTGGAAAACCATTCTGCGAAAGATAATTCTTCCCGATCTATCAAAATTGCGGGACTGCCGTCTGCTTCGCAGAAAAAGCCTGCAAGAAGGGCGTATGAAAATCCCCACGGCTGGCTTTTATAATAGCGTATGTTTTTAACCGTAAGCCCAACTTCCTCCATGGTTTCACGGCGTACGGCGTCTTCTAAACTTTCGCCTGCTTCCACGTATCCTGCAACCAGGGCGTATTTTTGGAAGGCGCTGTGTCCGGAAGCGTATTTTGTCATCAGAAGACGGTCTTTATATGTAATGGCGACGATAACGCTCGGGCAAATCTGCGGATAGCGGATCTGTCCGCAGCAGGGGCAAAGCATGGCGCGTTCCGTTGCATGCTGCTGCATTTTAGTTCCGCAGTATCCGCAAAAGCGGTTTGACGTATACCATTGATACAGATGAAAGCCCGTAACGCCTGCAAATGCTTTCCAAATGGGACGGATGGAACGCAGTTCCCCGTTTGGTAAGTAAACATAATCCCCAAATTCTTCGGGGCCTTCTTCCGGCAGTCCCCAAAAATTTTGCTCGTCTATCCGGAACAAAAAAACCGTTTTTTGTATAAGCAAGGGGAACGGGCCGTTTAGTTCGGCTGCCAAAGGGTATCTGATATCATCTTTCCTCCGGCGGCATAACAAACGCCCTTTGTTAAAGACCAGCAGGGGATCGCCTGGTTGCCGTATGGGCTTACGGTATGTGATGTCGTAACGGTGGGGTGCAATATCCTGAATCATAACTAAGCAAGCGCCTTTCTGAGCATTTCAAATAAATTGTCGATATCAATCGGTTTGGCGATATGGCCGTTCATTCCGCAGCGCAGCGCTTCCTGCTTATCTTCTTCAAACGCATTGGCGGTCATTGCCAGGATCGGAATGGAAGAAAGCTTTGGATTGGTCAGCCTGCGGATTTCTTTTGCAGCCTCGTAGCCGTTCATGACGGGCATCTGGACGTCCATAAGCACCACCTGGTAATAGCCAGGATTGGAGTTTTTGAGCATATCCAGGGCAATCTGCCCGTTTGGGGCAATTTCCGTGTGAAACCCCGCGTCCCTTAATATTTCAGCAGCAATTTCCTGGTTGAGTTCATTGTCTTCCGCTAACAGGACGCGCCCTGTGGATATTGATTCTGTCTGGACATGGCTGTCCGTTTCTTTTTCGTCTTCTGAACTCACAATAGAGTACAGGCAGTCTCTTAACTCCGATAGAAACAGCGGCTTGCTGCAGAAAGCTGTGACGCCGGCTTCCTTGGCCTCGTCCTCAATTTCAGACCAGTCGTATGCCGTCAGTATAATAACGGGAACGTGCTCTCCGATTTCGTTTCGGATTCTGCGGGTTACTTCGATTCCGTTCATGTCCGGCAAAAGCCAGTCAATAATATAGACGCAGTATCCGTCGTTGCGCGATTCTGCCTGGCGGGTGCGCAGAATGGCTTCTTTTCCGGAGAGCGTCCACTCCGCCCGCATCCCGATTTGGCTGAGCATATAAGATACGCTGTCACAGGTGTTGAAATCGTCGTCTACCACAAGCGCCCTGCTGTTTTTTAATTCCGGTATATCTCTTATTTCGTTTACCTGGGTATTCAAACGGAACATAATAGTAACGATAAATTCTGTGCCGACGCCCTTTTCACTTTTGACCTCGATTGTCCCGTTCATCATGTCTATGATGTTTTTGGTAATGGCCATTCCAAGCCCTGTGCCTTGAATACCGCTGATGGTGGTATTTTTCTCCCGCTCAAACGATTCAAAAATGTGCGCTACAAATTCTTCGCTCATGCCGACGCCGGTATCCTTTATTAAAAATTCATAATTGGCATAGCCGGCGGGCGCGCCCGGTTTTTCGGTAATGCGGAGGCTGATGATACCGCCTGCAAGCGTGTATTTAATGGAGTTGCTGAGCAGGTTTAACAGTACCTGGTTTAAACGCAGTTTGTCACAGAAAATCTCTTCGTCAAATACGTCGACGGTATCGATGTATAGGTCAAGCTGTTTTGCATGGATATCGGCCTGTACAATATTGCGGAGCCCGTGCAGGATATCCGGCAGGCGGCATGGTTTTTCTTCCAGGTGCATCTTGCCACTTTCAATGCGGCTCATATCTAAAACGTCGTTAATCAGGCTCAGCAGGTGGTTTCCGGAAGTCATGATTTTTTTGAGGTATTCTTCTACCTGATCCCTGCGGTCAATATGGGTAATGGCCAGAGCCGTAAAGCCGACGATCGCATTCATCGGCGTGCGGATGTCGTGCGACATATTGGAAAGAAATACGCTTTTTGCTTTGCTTGCGCGGTTCGCCTGCAAAAGAGCGTCTTCGAGCAGGCTCTTTTGTTCCATTTCGCTGCGGATTTCCGCATCTACGCTGCGCAGTCCCAGGACAATTCCGTGGCTGTCGTCAAGCGCTCCCGCATAGACGAATTTCATCTGGTAATATTTCATTTCGCCGTATTTCTGCGTCCGGTAGTTTACGTAGTACAATTTTTTTTCTTCGAGTTCTTTCTGAAGCTTTTCTTTGTCTACGGCCTGCTGAAGCATTTTGCGGTCGTCTTCATATACAAACTTTTGCATATAAAGCTGGATGCTTTCGTCTAATGAAAGCTCGGGCGTAAAAATAAATTCAAAAATATCGCGGTCTTCGTCGCTCATCCGCAGCGGGATGCCTTTGCCTGTATTCAGGTTATAATAGCAGACCAGGCTGTAATCGACGCCCAGCGCCTGAATAAGTTCTTTGTGGTATTGCTCGTTCTTTTTTTCCTGCAGCTTTTGGGCCGTACAGCCCAAAAGGAATCGCTGGTAGAGCGGTTCCCCGTTTTCTTCTATCAGCTTGACATTGCCCATGATGTGCAGTATGCTGCCGTCTTTGTGGCTGACGCGGTACTCGACGCTGATGCTGTCGCCTTCGTTTTTGAGGCTGCATATCGCTTCCCTGAGCGCGCCTTTGTCTTCATCTAAAACGGAGTCCGCAACCATGTCAAAGCCCGCCGCAATCATTTCTTCCTGGGTTTCATAGCCTAAAATTTTAAGCGCTGCCCGGTTAATGCTTAAAATGCGCGAACCGTCAACCGTATGGCACATAATACCGCAGTCCATAGTAGTAAAAATCGTTTCCAGCGTGCGGTTTTTGCTGATAATTTCCAGTTTGTAATCGTGTTCTTTTGTAACGTCTATGGCTACTCCTACGGTTCCCATAACGCTGCCGTCCAAATCGTACAGCGGGGATTTGTAGGTTTCAAGCAGGCGTTCGCCTTCGCCCGTTTCTATTTTTTCTTCGGAAACATATGTTTTTTGGTGTTCCATGACTTTACGCTCGGATTCGATACAGACCGGGTCGTCATGTTCGACGTCCCAAATGTAAGCATGGCCGCGCCCTTCTACCTGGGCTTTTGACTTATTGACCGTCTGGCAGAAGCTGTTGTTTACTTTTTCATGTATTCCGTTTTTGTCTTTATACCAAATCAAATTAGGCGTGTTGTCAATAGCGGCTTCCAGAAAATGGTTGGTTTGCCAGAAATCCTTACCCATTTTAAACGCCTGCTGCCATCGCAGCAAGCGGAACCTGATTTCTTCGTCTGACATGGGTGTTGTCCACAGGTCTTTTAATGACGTAAGGCGTTCTGTTAAAAGGCCCGCCTGTTCTTTTTTGGTCAGCAAAACCAGTTCCGTTTCTTCGGACTTACCGCAAATCAGGGGCTTAAGCGCTGCTTTTACATCCATATCCTCTAAGTTTGCAAAAATAACAGTTGCCTTTGCCGCCAATGTTTCACAGGGCGTTTCGCTTTCTGAAAACTCATAGGTAAAATGTTCCATAGGAGACATTTCTTTTATCAGTTCAAAAGCCCTGCATGGCCGGCCTGCTAAATAAAACTGAACATGGCAATGATACATCCCTCTTTCCTCCCAATTCTTTGCAGATTTTTCGCATATACCGCTATTCTAACAAGCAGGCGAACCTATGTCAATATTTGAAATGACATAAATAATAAGAAGAAATCGCGCGGCTGTTTTTTACAATGCATAAGGCGTAGCGCCAATTGCTTGCCATCCCGCTAAAATGTATGGTACGATACGAAAAAACTTCAAAAGGAGTATTGATTCTTATGAAAAAAATCCTGATTGTAGAAGATGAATTTCACCTGAGAAAAAATATAAAAGAACTTTTAACGCGGCACAATTATGAGCCGCTTGCCGCGTCCACCCTTTCTGAAGCAATGCACTATGTCCTGAACCAAAAAGACATTGCCCTGTTTCTGTTAGACGTCTGGCTGCCGGACGGCGACGGTTTCGAATTGTGCAGCCGTATCCGCAGGCACACAATGACGCCGGTCATTTTTCTGACTGCCTGCGACGACGAAGAATCCGTTGTGAAAGGATTAAATATTGGCGGCGACGACTATATTACAAAGCCGTTCCGAACGGCTGAGTTGATGTCAAGGATCCGGGCGAACCTGCGCCGCCAGGAATCCGTCTGCGCCGAAAAAATTTTGCACAGCGGCGATATTAAGCTGGACTGCAGGCAGGGATTGGCTTACAAAAACGGCGCGAGCCTGCCGCTTGGCGCAGTGGAATACCAGCTTTTGGAAATATTAATGCGGAATGCCGGGCGTATTGTAAAACGGGAACAGTTTATGGAGAAGCTTTGGGACGCTTGCGGAAAGTTTGCGGAAGACAATACGCTTTCCGTCCATATGAGCCGTCTGCGAAAAAAAACAGGCTCCGAATACATTGAGACAATCCGGGGATTTGGATATCGGTTTATACAGCCGGTGACGGAACGGTTAGAATAAGAAAGCGGGTGGGCAACAATGGCAAAACAAAACAAAACCGCCTGGATTACGGGCTTTGCAGCTGGAAGTCTCCTTTTGATTGGCCTTTATGTTATGTCGTATTTTCTGATACGGGGTTCTTTTTTAACCGCCTGGCAGAATATGGTTGGAATTTTATACGAAAAAGATCCTGGCCTGTGTGAAGAAATCGTTCCTTACCTGTTTGAAGAGAGTCTGTACTGGGACAAAATGCCCGAAGGGGAACATGCTATGATTGCGCTTGGATATACCCAGAAAGGGACGGATTACCTGTTGAAAAAGAGCGGATGGGATCAGGCCTATATAGGGATGCTTTTGATGCAGGCGGCGCTTTTGGTGTTCCTGTTTTATTTGTTTTTACGGCGGAAAAAACAGCGTATGTCCCAGGAAGAGGCTTTGTGCGGAGATATCCGCGATGCGAGGAAGGACTGGAAGGGATTGAAGCCGGAACGCTACCCGTTTTTTGGCGCGCCGCTGATTTGTGAAATTTCGGATACCTTGGGATTGCTCTGCGCAAAAGAGCAGTATTTGCAGAAAAAAAACAGCGATACGCAGATGTTTATAGAAAATGTCGCGCATCAGATCAAAACGCCGTTAAGCTGTATTTCTATTTCCCTGGATCTGGCGTTAGAAGAAGCGGACGACGCGCAAAAAGAACGGATTTTGGAATGTTTTTCGCATTTAGGGGGAATTGAGTCGCTTATGAAGCGTCTTTTGAATATCGGAAGGCTGGAAGCGGGAAAAATTATAATGCGCAAAGAACCGTTTGGGATGGAGCAGCTTTTGGAAGAGTGTAGAAATATCCTGCCGGATGCGGAACAAAGGATTATCGTGTCCGCAGAAAAGGCGTCCGGCCCGGTTGGACCGTTTTACGGGGATTTCGAATGGCTTAAAGAAGCCTTTTTAAATATTTTGAAAAATTGCCTGGAGCATGATAAAAGCGGCCTGCCGGTACAGGTTTTGGTTTCCCGGACGGCGGAGGGCATGAAAATTACGGTGCGGGATCATGGCCCTGGTATTTTCCCGCAGGATTTGCCTTATATTTTTGATCGTTTTTATATTCCCCATAACGCAAAAAAATCGCATTCCGGTATTGGGTTAAATCTGGCCAGACTGATTATCGAGCGGCATTTCGGCGTAATCCATGCCGCAAACCACGAGGAGGGCGGAGCGGTGTTTGCAGTTGTATTGCCGGTATATGCTTTAAAAAATGAGAAATTATAAAAGAGTCACCTTCCTGTAAGGTTTTCCGGGTATGGTATTTATAAAAGGGCGGGCGCGTGCAGATTGCGAGGGCAAATGTTCTTGCGCGTCCTGTGGAAGGCCGAAAGGAGAGAAGCTTATGGGGATTTTTTTGAAAATGATTTTGACAGGGCAGAAACGGCGGAAACGGGAAATGTGGTATGTTTCCCTTGCGGCGTTTATGGCGGCGCTGTTTATGTCGTCTGTTACGCTGTTCCAAAATATTATGGACCGTTACCTGATGGAAACGAATTATTTAAATTATGGGGACTGGGTAATCTCAGCCGTGGAAGATTACGAAGATTCCGCAGTTTTGTTTTCAGAAATGGATCATCCGTATTTAAAAACCTGCGGCAAATGTGTCAGCGGGCCGTCTCTGGCAGACGAGCAGCAGCAACCGGCGGGCGTTTGCATTGGAACGGTGGATGAAGCGGCAAAAAAACTGGGGAATATTACATTGTATGAAGGACGGTTCCCGCAGACAGAAACGGAAATTGCAATGGATTTAGCATCCCTTTCCGCGATGGGGTACAGCTATGAACTGGGGCAGACAATACGTGTCAGAATCCTTTCGGAAGGGGAAGTTTTGGAAGCGGACTATTTGCTGTCCGGGACGGTGAAAAGTTTTGCGGAAAACTGGAAGCACAAGTTTCGGTATCCTCTGCCAAACTGTATTGTAACAGAAGAAGGGTTTGCCCGCGTCGCCGCGCCGCGTTATGCTACGTATTTTTACCAGCTTGACAGAAACTACGAAAACCTTGATATGGATGAATTTACACAGGCGTTTTTTATCGAAGGCCATGCCCGGGAGTACAACAGCTACGTTTACGAGAACCGGGTCTGGGGTTCAAAAGAAACGTTTGACGCCGTCCGGCTGCTTTTAACGTGCATCGGCGCGCTGGCCATGGGATATCTGATGCTCTCTTATGTATCGCAGCGCAGGAAATGGTACTACAGGCTGCGCAGCGCGGGAGCGGATAAAGCGCAGATAAAGGCGATGATTTTTATGGAAGCGGCCTGCGGCGCGCTTCCTTACGCGTTTCTTGGCATGGCAGTCCCTTATGCGGTCTTTGCCGCGGTTTGCGCCGGCGTCTCGTCAGGGCTTTCCATTCCCTATTTTTTTACTTTTTACCCGGAGGATTTCTTTTTGCAGATGTTGGCGGCGTTTGGCATGATTTTGTTTTCCGTAGTGTGCGCATGGGCGTCCGGCAGAGATAAAAACCTGAGCAAAAACAGCGGCGGGATTACAAAACGGCAGCTAAGATGCCTGCGCCGGGATACGAAAAGGGAACGGAACGTGGGGCGTATATTCCTGCGGCGCCAGAGAAAGCTGCATCCTGTGCAGCAGGCGGCGTTTGCGTTGTTTTCGTTTGGCGTGTGCCTGTTTTTGGTATTGTGCCTAAATAAAATGTACGAGGCATACAAGACGTATGCGCTGACGGCGGAAATAAGCCATGATTTTTCGGCGTCAAAAACACGCCCGTTTATGTATTATACGACATTTGCAGACGGGAGCCTCGGCGGCGGCGATATGACTTACAATATGTATTTTGGGATGGATAAGACAACGGAAGATGAAATTTGTTCGCTGATTGGAATCCAAAAGCTTGGGTTTCAGACAATGGATCAGACCCATATTCTTTCCTGGCAGGGAAAAGAAAACAGTCCGGTCGAACAGTGTGTAAAAGAAAAATACGAACAGAACAGCGTAAAGATTCCCAGTACAATTTTTTCCTATTATGAATCGGCGGGGGAAATTTTAAAAGATTTAAAGCGGGATTTTTCTCTGCAGGGGCTGAATGAAGAAGCATTTTTAAACGGTGAAGAAATAATTGTATTGTTAGGGCAATACGAGGGTTTGGGGATGTCCGGGCAAAAAGAAGGCGGCATCCGGGAAACCACCATTCATCCGGGGGACATGGCGGAGATTGTAAGCGCCGAGTCACAGCAGTCCGTTCCATTGAGGTTTGAAAATCTTGACAGCCTTCCGGGGCGCACTCCGGTCAAAGTGGGGGCGGTAATACAGGATTTGCCGCTTAAATGGAGGATGCGGACAAACTTTTTTATGTACGAGTATGGGATTATTGCGTCAGAAGCGCTGGCGCAGCGCGTGGCGAAGGCAGATAAAAAGCAGGTTTGCCACAACCGCCTGGAAGTGGATCTTGGCAGGGTCTCTTCGTTTGAAGCAACGCAGAAAAGGCTTGCCGACATTTTTAAGGAGCAGGAGATGGAGTATGGCTCAGACGCCGAGGAACTTGCTGCGGCACGAAATGTTTATATCCGGATTTTGTGTATTTATGGCGTTTTGCACGGTGTTGTGCTGTTTTTGTTTCTGCTTTTGTATATTCATTTTCACAGGCTGCAGGATCAGTTCTGCAGACAGGAGTACGGACTGTTAAAACAGCTTGGGATGGAAAGCGGATTTTTAAACGGGATGGCGTTTCGGGAAAGCATATGTAAGACCTGGTGGATGGCGTTTAGCGTCCCGTGCGGGTACGCGGTGATAGCGGCCGGGAATTACCGCGGATTTTTAAAGGCAATGAGAACCGCGGGGCTGCGCCAGTGGTCGGATCGGCTGCAGGATTATGTGTCGGATCCGGCGGCGCTTACGGCGGATCAGATGCGGGAATTTACAAATCCGGCCGTAAGCTTTGCTTCGGTTGTACTGCTTATTATAGTTCTAGCGGGAATTCGTCTTCTTCAGGTACGAAAATCGGTAATGAAAGCTTCCATAAAATGTAAAACACAATAAACCCCGCCATGCTGATCAAAACTCCTGCGGTAAGGCCGGGCGTCCGATAGTGCAGCCGGACTTCGTGACGTCCTTTTGACAGAGGCAAGGCCATAAACATACCGTTTGCCCGTATCGGTTTTTGTTCTTTGCCGTCGACCCATGCGCGCCAGCCCCTGCTGTAAGGGATAGATAAACAGAGAATCTTATCTTTGGAGAGGAAGACGGTTCCGGAGACCGTGTTAATGTCGAGCGTCTCGTTTTCTAAGATATCCGCCTTGCGCGCGGCAATCTGTCCGGAATAATGATCCATTGGCTGACAGATGATTTTTAAGCTTTCAAACGAATACGTTCCCTTTGCCGGAAATTTAATCGTAATTTCTGTCTGAGGGGACTCGTGATATCCCAGGTTAATCAGGTAATTTTTCTGGTTTTTAAAGTTTCGGTTTCGGTTGGACATATAACGCATCAGGTTTTCGGAATCCCCGGATTTTACGGTAATATTCAAGTCGTCCCGTATGGGGTCGTCCGGAATAATAACTGCGCCCTGTACGGAAAGGTATGTTTCGCAGTTTTTCAGCCCGGTAAATGACAGAGTCAGTTTGGCATTCTTCTTTTTGATCCGAAACGAACTGCTGGGCAGCATTTTAACGCCTTTTCCGGGAGAAACCGTATAACCCATGATCTGCGACGAAAATGTCAGATCTGTTTTTGGGAAATGGCTTAAGGCCTCTTGTTCCTGCGCAGGATCTGTTACAAGCCCCTGCATCAGCGCTTCCTGCCGTTCGTAGTCCTCCATGTCCTGCCATGTTTCGTTTGGGATGTAAGAATCATAGGTGTATCCTAAAGGCAGTGCGTATTGGTTTTCATAAACCTGATAAACCGTCCATGGCAACAGCGCAATCGTATCGTTTAACCGAAAGCCGAACGGTACGTCGCAGGGGTTTTTGCGGATATAATATTTCACGCCGGCCAAAGCGTCCAAAAAGGTACGGTGATCCAGATCCTTATAGTTGTGTATCACAAATGAGCGCAGCGACATGTCTTTTAAGTAACTGGAAATATTTCCGTTTTCCAAACTCCAGTAATATTGGACCCCGTTTTCTTTTGCTATGGTTGCGGCGTTTAAAACTTCCAGGTCGTTCGTTTCATACCGGTAAAAGGAATCGTCTGTTTTTTTGATGTGTTTTAACGCCGTGGGAGGCGTTTCAAGAATCTGCTGTAAAGCCGTGCCCATTGTTACAAAGCGTGAAGAATATTTGCGCATATCGGGACTGTAGAGGTTGTAAGCATTTGCAGCGATATGGAGCAGGGTAACGAATAGAAAGCATCCGCTTGCAATTTTTGGAACGCGCGTTTTGGCCTGGAAGCGGGAGGCGGCAAATGCAGCTGCCAGCAGGACGGCGTATAGTATGACGGGGAAAAGCCAAATACGTCCGGCTTTGGCCTGCATCAGTACAAAAAGTAAGGCGTAGAGCGCGCTTGCCGCCAAAATGAACCGTTTGGAAGCGCCGTTCAATAAAACCATATCGTCCCAGACCGTGACCAGGATGTAGCAAATAAGAAACGCATAAATCCAGCACCAGCGGTTTGACACATAGGCAAAGCCATTGAATACATTACCGGCGTACGGCAAGCACAATAGCGCCGTCGCAACACATAATGTGATTTTTAAGCGCAGGTATTTTTTCCTGGTTCCAAACAGCACAAGAACCGCAAGCAGCGCCGGCGCTGCAAACCCCAGGATAGTCCAGGTCCCGAAATGTTCCGCGGTCAGGAAAGACGGAATAAAGCGCACATAAAAATTCGGTTCAAACAACAGGGGAATTTCTTTTTTGTTGCCGAGCCGGTTTGTGCCGAAAAACTGTACGAGAACCGGGCACAGTATGACGGCGGACATACTGACCCCCACTATGGCAAAACCGGCGAACCGGGCAATAACCGATACGGCTTCTTTTAAGATGCTTTCATGGCTAAGCGTAAAAAAGCGTATGCCGACATAGGCGATTACAGCCAGTACAATCATATAAAAGAAATAGAAGTTGCTGATGGCCGAAATAAATACCATGAAAATAAAAAGGGCGGGATTTTTTTTCCGGAATACCCATTCCGCTCCCGCTAACAGCAGGGGAAAATATATCATGGGATTTACAAAGTATGGATGGCGGATACCGGCGTATAATATAAATCCACAGAACGCATAGGTGAACGCGCCCCCAAGTACGGCGGAATTGCTTTTTCCCATCTGCCGGCAGTAGTAGCTAAAGCTAAGGCCGGATAAATATATGCGCAGGATAATAAGGGCGCTGTATAAATATTCCGTATGCTTCGACGGAACAAAGACGCTGAGCAGGTTGAGCGGATCGCCAATCACATAATAGTGGAAGGTGGTAATAATGTCAGAACCATAGCCGATATGGAAATCCCAAAGGGGAACCTGGAATTTATGGTTTTGAAAGATATTCTCAATGATTTCCCGTCCCCATTGTCCCAGATACACCAAGGCATTGTAATGCTGACGCAGCCCGTCGCGATCCCAGATCAGGTTTTTCTGCGTTTTAAAAAATGAAAAGTAGATAATGGGAACCATAACAATGAAAATCATGGTAAATATGCCGTAATAGTGATCGTTTTTCTGTTCTGTCATTATTTATCATTCCTTTCTATGTAAAATATATATTTTTGCATAAGATTTGCATTTATAATAATATACACATTTTAACACAAGGTATCAATAGTATCTACACAATATTTATTTTTTGATTTTATGTCATTGATTTGGTGGATACAGAAATTATATGACGGCTGCCTGTCACTTTTTTGTAAGATTATTCCCTTATAATACTTTTACAATACCTAGTACTCCATCCGACCAGGAATTGAAGTTTGGAAACACCTGCTTTGTGCCAGTGCTAGGCAAAATTTCGACGGCGATGCGGTGGCATCGTCTAGAAATTTTAACGACGTAATGGTGCGAAGCAGATGGTTCCACAATTCAATTTCTGGCCGGATGGAGTACTAGAAAGGAGCTGACGATATGTTTATATTCTTGCAAATGTATTTGACCGGCATCCGTCGGCGTAAAAAAGAAATACGGTATGTTTCCATTGCCATATTCAGTTCTGTTTTGTTTATGTCTTCGGTTACGTTGTTCCAGAACTGTATGGACAGATATCTCATAGAAAGCAATTATCAAAATTACGGAGATTGGGTGATGTCTGCCACAAAGGATTATGAAAATTCCAAAATCCGGTTTGAGGAATTAAACCATCCTTATTTCGAAGGGGTAGGCGTATGCAAAGTGGCGGGAAATATGGTAAAAAGGGACGGCCTGCCAAGCGATGTTTGCATTGGAACGGCCGACGAAGCTTTTTTTAGGCTTGGAAGCCTTACGCTTTGCGATGGAAGGATGCCGGAGGCTTCAGACGAAATAGCAATGGAGTTATCCGCTCTTTCCAAGCTTGGTTATAGTTATGAACTGGGCCAGACAATACGTGCCGCCGTTGAAAAGGACGGCGCGGTTCCCGAAAAAAATTACCGGCTTGTCGGGATATTAAAAAGCTATGCCGACAACTGGAACCATAAGGATTCTTATCGTCCGCCCCATTGTATTGTAACAGAAGAAGGGTTATCAAAATTGTGCGGACCGTCCTATGAAACATATTATTACAGGCTTGGCAGGGATTATGAAAATATCAGTATGGAGGAATTTACCGGCGCGTTCTTAAAACCGGAATACGCCAGGGCTTATAACAGCTATACGTACGAAAACCGGGTATGGGGTTCCGGTATGATGTTTGGGACAATGAAATGGGTCTTGGTGTTGGCCGGGGCGCTGGCGGTAGGCTACCTGATGATGTCTTATGCGTCGCAGAGGCGGAAGTGGTATTACCGGCTTCGTGCTATTGGAGCTGGAAGGGAGCAGATCATAATGATGATAGTTGCGGAAACGGCCTGCGGGGTGTTCCCGGGCGCGTTTTGCGCAATGCTGCTGCCGTATCTGCCGGGAGCGCTTATCTGCCGCTTTGTTTCTGAAAAACAGCAGCTGCCGTCTTTTTTTGTGTTCCGCCCGGGTGATTTTGCCGTACAGTTCGTTGCGTCTTTTGGTATTCTGTTGTTTGGGGCGCTGTGCGCCTGGATTCAGTGCCGGGATCAAAATATCTTCCAAAACAGGCATACGTCGACGGGGCGCCAGTTCAAGAGGATACGCCGTGATGCGGCCAGGGAGCGCGGCACAGCCAGCCGTTATCTGCGTCGGGAGGGTATGATGCATCCGTTCCAGAAAGGGGCCGATATTCTGTTTTCCTGTATTGTCTGTACCATTTTGATGCTTTGCCTGAACAAGGTGGGTGAGTCTGTACAAAGATATGCAGGGGAAACCGACGGGCTGCAGGATTTTTCCGCATTTTATAAAATGGATATCCGCAAAGACATTTATGACAAAAACGGGGAAGAACATGTAAGTGTTGTGGACACGTCGTTTGATATGTATCATGGGATTGGCGAAGAGCTTAAGGAAGAGCTGTCCACATTCATTGGCATTGAACGGATCGAATACCGAACCTGGGATCACACGCATATCCTGCAGTGGGAAAATAAGAAAAACAGCCTGATAGAGAAGCGGAAAGCAGATTTGTATGAAGGCCGTTCCAATACTGCGGACGAGGAATACTGGGATATGGATTTTTGCTTTTTTGAAAAACGGGATCCCATTTTACAAGAACTGGAAAAAGAAGCGGATCTGAGCGGGCTAAACGAACAGGCATTTTGGGACGGGAAGCAGGTTATTGTCTTGTTTTTTGGCTTTTACGACATAGTAAACGATAGCGCAAACAGAGGGAGTTATAAAAAAATACAAAGCGATCCTACGCTTAAGCCCGGAGTTTCCGCTAAGATTGTGAGCGGTGAAGCCGAATCTAAGCCGGTAAAAATGACAGGTTATGCGCTTCCGGCGCATATTCCGGAAGAATACAGCCTTCCGGGGGTTGTTCCTGTAACGGTAGGCGCAGTTATAAACACGGATTCAGAACGTTGGGACGGGAAATTGCCGGATTCCCTATATGTTATAATCGGTTCCCAAAAGCTGGCCGGGCGGATTGCGCAGGCAGACGGGAAGATATTAAGGGAAAACCGTATCCTGATTGATCTGAACGGCAGCCAGTCATTTGAATCGACGCAAAAGCGCCTGACATCTGTTTTTCAAAGGAATTATATGCAGTATCGTTCCGGTTTTGAGAAGCGGCAGCAGGAATTGCACACTCTGACGCGTCAGCTTTGCACATACGGCGTTTTATTTTTGATTATTTTATTTCTTTTTTTGCTGATTCAGGTTTATTTCGGGCAAATACAAAATGAGCGTCGTACCGGGAAATACCGCTTGCTGAGGCAGCTTGGCATGGAATGGACAAGGCTGCGGTTTCTTTGTGTGAAAGAACGTTTTTTACAGGCTTTGTGGATGGGGTTTAGTATTCCCTGCTGCTTTTTGGCGGTTTTGGCCGGAAATTTACTGGAACAAAGTTCTTTTACAGGCGCACAGGGCAAAGGGACAGAATTGTTATCGGAAGGAGTTTATTCCTGGTCGGAACTATTGCAGGCCAATACCGACAACCGTTTTTTGCTTTCGTTTGAATTTGCGGCCCGTTCCGTTCGCCTGCCGTATTTGGCGGTTATGGTTGCGGCTTTGATACTGGCGCTTACATTTATTTCATATCTGTCTATCAGAAATTTTATAAAAAAGGAGAAATTAAGATGAAAAGAGTATTAGAATGCAAAGACATATCCAAAACGTATGGAAATGATAAAATCAAAGTGCAAGCTTTAAAAAAATGCAGTCTTTCATTTGGCCAGGGAGAATTTGTGGCGATTGTAGGCAAAAGCGGTTCCGGTAAATCCACCCTGCTTAAAATTTTAGGTACGCTCGATGCGCCGGATGAAGGCGAAGTGCTTCTTGACGGAGAAAATATCCTGCATTTGCCCGATAAAAAACTCTCGCAGATCAGGCGCAGGAAAATCGGTTTTATTTACCAGGATTACAGCTTGTTTCCGGAATATACGGCATACGAAAATATTATAATGCCGATTCATTTGGACGGCCGTAAAGAAGATAAAGAAAGCGTTTTGCAGATATTATCAACGCTTGGGATTTTAGACTGCAAGGATAAGTTTCCGTCCGAAATGTCCGGCGGGCAGCAGCAGAGGACAGCAATTGCCAGAGCGCTTTGTATTTCGCCGGCAGTAATTTTGGCGGACGAACCAACCGGAAATCTGGATGCGGAAAACGCAAATGAAGTAGTAATGCTGATGAGCAAGGCGGCCAGGCTTTATAACCAGACGATTATTATGGTGACGCATGACAGGCAGATGGCCGATTATGCGGATCGGATTTTGGTAATTTCAGACGGGGTTATAGGAAGTTGATATTACAGTGAAAGCTGCCGGCAAAGATGCGCCAGCCAGAGGACGGCGCCGGAATTATCCGAAAAAGCAGCTGATTGTGGGCGTATGAAAGCGCGTTTTGCGGATTAAATGGCAGTTTTGGCTTTTATTATGCTCTGGTGTTGTGTATAATGATGTTAATGTAAAAGAAGTGTAAAGTGGCGCTAGTACTGCATCCGGACAGAAATTGAAGTCTGGAACCATCTGCTTCGCACTATTGCGTCGTTAAAGTTTCTAGACGATGCCACCGCATCGCCGTCGAAATTTTGCCTAGCACTGGCACAAAACAGGTGTCTCCAAACTTCAATTCCTGTTCGGATGCAGTACTAGCACTGGCACAAAGCAGTTGTCTCCAAACTTCAATTCCTGTTCGGATGCAGTACTAGGTTCTATGGTATAAAAATATACCATATATAGTACATCCTGTCAACAAGAGATCTATATATGGTATTTATCTTATTATATATCTTATTCCGGGAAATATTCTGATTTCTTGGGACTTTGTACTTTTTCATTCTTCTTCCGAGATTACAAATGTACGAAAGGACGTTAACAGATAAGCATCGCATCCCCAAAACTAAAAAACCGGTATCTCTCCTTCACTGCCGCATCATAAGCCGCAAGCACTTGTTCTCTGCCTGCAAGCGCCGATACCAGCATTACAAGCGTCGATTCCGGCAAATGAAAATTAGTAATCAGGCCGTCAATTATTTTAAAGTTGTACCCGGGATATATAAAGATTTCCGTCCAGCCGCTTTTTGCTTTTACCGTTCCGTCCCGTTCTGCCGCAGACTCCAACGTCCTTGTACTTGTCGTCCCTACCGCAATCACCCGTCCTCCGTTTTGCTTCGTCCGGTTAATCTTCTCTGCGGCGCCCTCTCCTATCTCATAAAACTCCGAGTGCATATGATGCTTTAACACATCCTTCTCCTTGACCGGACGGAATGTCCCAAGCCCGACGTGAAGCGTCACCTCTGCAATTTCCACTCCCATTTCCCGCACCTGCTGCAGAAGTTCTTTTGTAAAATGCAGCCCTGCCGTAGGCGCTGCCGCAGAACCGTCGTACTTGGCATACACGGTCTGGTAACGGTTTTTATCCTGCAAAGGATGCGTAATATACGGCGGCAGCGGCATCTGCCCCAGCCCGTCTAATATTTCTTCAAAAATCCCGTCATACGTAAACCGGATCAAACGGTTGCCTTCTTGGGCAACGCCGACTATTTCGCCTTTCAAAATCCCGTCCCCGAATACAATCCTTGCCCCAGGCCTGGCTTTTTTGCCGGGCTTTACCAGAGTTTCCCATACGTCGCCTTCCATACGCTTTAACAGCAGTATTTCAATCTTAGCGCCCGTGTTCTCCTTGCTTCCGTACAAACGCGCCGGGATTACTTTTGTATTGTTGATTACGAGACAATCCCCGGACTTTAGATAATCGGTCACTTCATAAAACTTACGGTGCGTTATCTCCCCGGAATCCTTATTTAAAACCATCAGCCTTGAGCCGGAACGATCCAAAAGCGGATCCTGCGCAATCAATTCATCCGGCAGTTCATAATAAAAATCTTTTACGTCCATATTTCTCCCATCATTCTAAAACGTGTTTGAAAATCCACAGCCGGATTTCCAAACACGTCCCGTACTCAATTCCACTTCAATTTATAAGACCCGGAAGCTAAGGCATTGGCCTGCTCCATTTTAATATAATATTTACCTGGCGGCATCCCTTTCTTTTTGTCGTTTTGCCCCTCGGACTGCATAATCGTAACCTTCTGCCCGGCCGTATAGGAAATATTACGCGAACCAAGCCTCCGCTTTCCTGCAAATACTGTCATCTTAAAACTGCCTGTGGTATTGGCGCTGTAATACAGGCGAATTTTCTGCTTTTTTGCCAGATCGATCCGATACCAGTCCGCAGCGGAACTATTTGCCGGGATAAGCCCCGTCCTGGCTTTATTTTTATTTAGCTTTTTGGCCTTTGCCCTGGATATACCGGATACGTCCTTGATCTTTGTAAATTTACGGGTAATCTGCACAGCGTTTTCCGCCCGGATCCGCAAATAATACTCCTGCCCTTTTGACAGGCCAAACGTAAACGCACGCCAAATGTTTTTCGCCGTGTGCGCCGTGTTGTAAAATATTGTATTCGGCGACAAGGCTCTTGATTTTGTGCTGTTATATAGCGCAATATAGCCCCTTGCCCCGCCTTGCGTGCCGTCCGGATCCGATACCTGCACAGTCAGGCAGCCGTCTGCAGACGATTTGTATTTCAGCCAGGTGTACTCGTCCGACACCGCGTAGCTTTTCTCTTCGGAAATGACAACCGTTTTCTCTTCGTTAAAATTATATTCCTTTTCTTTTTGCTTTTCCTTGTCCGCTGCAAACGCCATTTGCGGCAGCATAAAAAGCAAAAAGAAAATTGCCAGTACTCCTCCGATTTTGCGCTTGTTCCCCATGCCTGTCCCTCCATGCCAATTTTCTGCTGTAAGTTTGGACTAGTACTGCATCCGAACAGGAATTGAAGTTTGGAGACACCTGCTT